>Ga0210394_10001384_pt1 | contig 39347 bp, 40 predicted proteins | sample IncBWC12MmetaG_FD_160121 | JGI IMG/M metagenome (GOLD analysis project Ga0210394, IMG submission 160121) | Forest soil microbial communities from Barre Woods Harvard Forest LTER site, Petersham, Massachusetts, United States - Inc-BW-C-12-M | ecosystem: Environmental > Terrestrial > Soil >... | reverse complement strand
AGGTCGGACTGATCATCGACAGCCCGGAGCTTGCGCGGCAAACTGCGGTACGCTTCGAGGCCATGGCGCAGCCGGAAAATTCCTACGTCCTGGAATTGCGCCCACGCAGCGCAGGCAGCCCACCACGCCTGGTGTGGCACACCCAGGAGGATGGAAAAGTCGTTGAATACGTGCGCGAGCCCGCGCGCAGCCGCTGGCAAAGACTCGAGGTCAAGCTGTTGTCGCTGCTGCCCCTTGGCGGGGAACTGTGAACAGGCAGTTGCCGGGAGTATTGGGCCCGTTGCTTGGACTTGCGCTACTGACCGTGGCGAGCGCGGCACCTCCGGCGACTGCACAGACCGAGATCAATTATTTGCTCGGTTCTATCGAGAGTTCCGGCTGTGAGTTCTATCGCAATGGCAGCTGGTATGACTCGAAAAGGGCGCAAGCGCATCTGCGCGACAAGTACCAGATCCTGGCGGCGGCCGATCAAATCAGCACGGCTGAAGACTTTATCGAGAAAGCCGCCACGAAGAGCAGCCTCAGCGGTCGGCCCTACCAGGTCAGGTGTGGCGGCGGTGAAGCGGTGACCAGTAACCAATGGCTGCGCGATGTGCTCACGCGTTATCGCACCTATGGGGCACATGGCGCACCACGCGTACTGCGTGGTGCGCTTGCGACCGACGTAATCCGGTTCAAACCAGGACTTTAGTCGTCCTTCTTGATTTTAATCTTGCTGTGGACCCCCTTTACACCTTCGGTCTCACGCGCAATGGACTCAGCCTTGTCTGCCGCTTCCTGGGTTCTGGCGCTGCCGGTGAGCCACACGACGCCATTCTTGTCCGTGTCGACATGAATGCGCCCTAAGCTGGTGATGTGCTCCGCGGCCAGCTTCGTCTTGATCTTGGTGGTAATCGCGGAGTCCTTCACGAATGCCGCCGGGTGTGAGCGGTCGGTATCGGAGTCGTGGGCAACCACGACCACCGCAGGCCCGAGCAACGTGCTGAAGAGCACGCAGGTGGTTGCAAATGTTGCCTTCATGTTCATTCCTCGTTTGTGAACCGCCCTGATTGTCCGGCTGCCGCCATGGGTTCTCCGTTCGCTATCGCACCAAGCGCTGAACAAATGTTCGTCAGCGCACGGTGCTGCGCCGGGCACGCGCCTACACTCACTCACACGATACCAAGGAGAAGCTCGTGACTCTGGGAACCATTCTGTTGATCGTTCTGGTACTAATGCTGATCGGCGCCATCCCGACCTGGTCGCATAGCCGCAGTTGGGGCTACGGGCCCAGCGGGGGGTTAGGATTGGTGTTGGTGGTCGTCGTCGCGCTGCTCTTGATGGGACGGCTGTGACGGGCTCGCAGTTAGTTTGAGCTTGCACGACTGACAATGGCGCGACAGCGGCTCGGTTTCATTGTTGACCACCGCGATCGCGCTGAAGTGCCGCGCCCGTTCGTTGCAGGATCGCTGATCGCTACACGATCGCTACCTGAAAGAGCTCATCGCGCGCCGAGCTCTTTCTATTGCGCCGCGGTGCGCTTCAATCCTTCGAACATTGAAAAGACCCACGGCCGACACGCGACGAGCACCGCAAAACTGCGTTTCTCGCGACTGGGAAGCGATCTATCAAGATCTGCGAGATCGCGAAAGTCACTCGCCAGGCGCTCAATCTTCTTTATCAGCGTCTGACTCGATGCGTCAGACAGTTCTGCCGAACGAAAGTGGAGCGCTTCGCCACCGGCGGCAAAGGCCGAATGCAGAAATTCCTTGCGCACTTGTGCCTCGTATAGCGCTCGTACGGGACCATCTTTTCGCCAGGCAATCGACGGGGCCGTTGTGATTTTCGCCCGGTACCTGGAGCGCAGCTCTACCAACCCAAGCGCATTGAGCTGCGCAAGCCAACGACGAACTTGTCGGTCATCGACGGACAACTCATTTGCGAGCTCTGCGGGTCTGCGACCGTTGATCAGTAAGTAAAAGCAGCCGAGCAGCCCAGGGTTCGCCGCCAGCTCGGCTTCTTGATCCCAGCTCAGCGTATCTGCGGCCGGGCTGCCGTTGCCTCCGGCGAGCCTCGCCACCTCAAGCACCGTCGCATCTATCGCTCTGCAGACGCGCTCGAGCCGACCTAGGGTGATTGAGGCTCTCGAGAACATACGCTTCACCGATGGTTCACTGAGTCCGATGCGTCTGCCGAGGTCCGCGTAGGTGATTCCGCGGGCCTTCAGCATGCGCTTTAGTTCTCGCATGATTCGCGTGGTCTCAATGGCGGCTTCATTCATTGGTGTGACGTTTCGATGCGCCAGGTATTAAAAAACGATACTTTACAGGTCGGTATTGCGCAAGAGCACGGAGCGCCTAAGCTTCTCGTGCATGGGGCCAAACCGAGAGTGCGATGCGCGGCCCCGCTATGGCAATCCACGCCCTGGGTTGCAGCGCTCGGAACACTGTCAGGCCAGCCGCAACCGACGTAGCGGACAAAGCGAAAGTGACGCGCGCTGGCGACTCTGCTTTTCAGAGGTGCGCATGAGCCAGAAAACGTTCTGCTTTGTGGCCGCGTTACTGATCAGCGTGCTGGTTGCGCCAGTCGGCCTTGCAGCGAGCGATTACTCGCCAGGCGGCGCCGCCTACATAGGCGGCAGCATTGGTAACTTCAGCTATAAGACCGGAGATCAGGAAAAGCTCAGTCCGAAGATTGGCGTAGTTCGCGTCGGTGCGCAGCTCAATCCGTACCTCGCGATTGAAGGACGCTACGGTACCGGTCTGTCCACAGAGTTCACCAGTTTGCTCGGGGGCTATGATCTCCAGATCGATAGCCTGTATGGCGCTTACCTCAAGGGCGACATCCCCTTGTCATCGAGCGCCTCGCTATACGGGCTTGCGGGGTATTCCGCTCTCGGCTTGCGTCGTAACTTTAGAGTTTCTTCCAATGAAAGAGTGACCGACGACGGCGCGTCATTCGCCGGCGGCCTGGATGTAAATCTGCGGCGCAATCTGCGGCTCAACGTGGAGTGGGGACGCTTCATCAGGGTCAACAGACCGACTGACAGCTATCAGGCCGATATTTTGTCGATCGGTCTGGCTTGGCTGCTTTGATTGCCGCAATTCGCTCGGGCTCTGACTACCTACAGTAGGGCGCAACCTCTGCCGGGAGTGACGCGAGCCCCCAGAACAACGCATCGAACCCCATACGTACGCCGAGGTCCGGATGCCAACCGAAGTTGCGATCCCATCGCACCACAGGCTCGACGTATCCGTACAGCCAGCCACCATGGAGCGGACGCTTCATCAGCACGCTGGCCTCGTACAACGAGGTGCGCGACACGCGGTCGCCGGACACACTCACCCGAGCGACCGCTCCGCATGCGAGGTCACGGCCGGTGGCCAGTCTATCGTAGCGCCGCTCCTCGATGACGGCCCGTGCATAGCCAACGATGAACGACTGCGTCCAATCGGTCGCAGACGTATTGCGAACCCAGTTGGCGTAGCTCGCCGAGCGCGCGATCCAGCGGTCGCTCCACTGCTCGAAGGCAACACCGCCGCTCGCGCCGAAGCCCAATCCGCTCTCCACGTAGGTCTTGGCGAACGGATACACGCGCAAGGCGCCGGCGTGGAACTCGGGAGTCCAGCGGAGCGCCGCGAAGACCCCGGGCCAGACCTTCCCCCGCACACCGAACTCGAAACCGATATGCGACTGAGGCGCGAATCGCACGCCGGCGCGGACCGGATTGCGATCGAGGGCGGGATCACCCGGGGATTCCTGCAGATCGTCACTGGTGACAAACACTCTGAGACGCCGCTCGATATTGGGCAGGCGCACATCAGCCTCGAAATCCCGATTCGCCGCGAACTCAACTCCATCGCGCCGGTGGACGAACTCGCTGGCAACGCCAATCCGCAGCGGCGACAGCGGCACTACGATCGGCGTCTGCTCGGACTGCGCAAACCGGACGTCAATGTCTTCAAACCAGTGTTGCAGCCGCCGATACAGCCAGTCGTGGCCCGCATCGAGATACTCACCGAGCGTATCGGCCGCCTCAGTCGACACTTTGCGCAGCTCTCGAACCGTTCCGCTCGACGGGCGCACCCGCTCGGGATCCTCTGCCTGTGCGTGCGGGGCAATCGCTACGACCGCGAGCAAGGCACTCAGGATTTCGACGCGAGGGTTCATCAGACGAGGCCGCTGTGGAGGCTATCCTCACCGGCCATGACCGCATTTTTTCTACACCGTTTGTTCCCCGGCGACAACTCTTAGGGCGCGCAGTCAGGCCTCAGCCCGCGAACGCATTGGCCAGTCGGCGTTGCGTCCAGAGACCATGGGCGTGAGCGCAACCATAACGGTAACCCCCGGCTCCGGCACCCTTGGCGGTTACCCCGACGCACCAACCGGGGGCGGGTTCAGTGCACCGCTCTTGACTGACGCAATCTGTTAAATGCGGACTGTGCGGTGTCGTACAGAGAGTGCTCACCCGCCCGGTTTTGTGTATCCATGATGCAACCCGCGAATGTGTGCTACCGCACAGAAGGAGTTCCCGCGTCAGCGCAGCTTGCGATGCAAATCTCTGCAAGGGGGGGTCTATGCTGGATGACGAGGGCGCGCCGATTCAGGTTCTTGAGGATGAACGGGCCGCAGCGACTTTGTTCGTCGGCAGCACCACTGAACCCAGCCCTGGCGCGGCGCTGCTCGCCTGCGAGCCTGACTTTCCCCGTCAGCCCTTGGCCGAGGAGGGCATTTTAATTGTCGATGCCGAGAGCGGCACAGTCCTCGAGACCTTTCCGTTCTCCGAGCAGAAGACCGGGCCGCGGCTCAACGGCGATGTCGTCCACAACGCCTATCCCCCCAGGCGCGCCAGAATCCTCGACAGCGTTGTCCGCGATATCTCGCCGCACACGCAGCCGCTGCGTCAGGCGCGGTTGCGGGTGGAAGAGCTCACCACCGCCAACCGTCGGAAGGACGAGTTTCTGGCGATGCTCGGCCATGAGCTCCGCAGCCCGCTCGCAGCGATCCAAAATGCCGTCCGTCTTCTGAGCAGCCAGACGGGGGAGACTCCCCAGCGGCAGAGGACGCGAGCCCTGATCGAACGGCAGGTCCGCCGAATGACGCAACTCGTCGACGACCTTCTTGACATATCACGGATCAGTCACGGACGCCTGCATCTGCAGCGCGAACGGATAGATCTCCGCGTAGTCGTGAACAACGCAATCGAGACGCTTGAGTTGGACATCAATGAGCGCCATCAGCAGCTGACCACCGCATTGCCGGATGCGCCGATGTGGCTGCAAGCCGACCCGTGGCGCCTGGAGCAGGTGTTCGTGAACCTGCTGGCCAACGCATCGAGGTACACGGACGCAGGTGGTGAGCTGGCGGTGCGGGTGGATACGCGAGACGGTCAGGCCGTCGTTGCCATCCGAGATTCCGGGATCGGTATCGCGCCCGACGCCCTGCCGCACATATTCGATCTGTTCAAGCAGGCGGATGAGGCGGCGCCGCATTCCAAATCGGGGCTCGGCATCGGTCTCGCATTGGCGCGCAACCTTGTGGAGTTGCACGGGGGAAGCGTGACTGCGGCGAGTGCCGGCATCGGGCAGGGAAGTGAGTTTACCGTTCGTCTGCCGAGGCAGGCCAAGACAACAAGCAGGAGTGCACGCACGTGACAACGCAGGGAGCAGCAGGACTTGCCGCCGTATACCGGACGTCACCGGAGGCCAAAGAGGAATTCAACGGAATGGTAAATGGTCTGGACGGGCCGGCACGCCCGCTGTCGGGCTGGGATCCGTACGAAGTGTGGCGTACCCGCGTCAAAGTATCCCCCGGAGTGATGCAGGAGCACGAACGCGAGCCGTTACGCTAGCGGGTGAGGGTCGCGCTGCGGCTGACGGTTGAATTTGCGGGACTCGCAGCGCGACGCGCGAGCGCGTGAGTTTAGTACCGCAAAGTGATCGTCAGGTCGAGGCTCTTTCCGTCATAGACAAAACTTGCGTCAGAGAACGACGGCGCCCGGAACACGGCCTTGGGATCGTTCGAAAAGCCGTAGCCTTCCTTCGGAACGCCCAGCCAGTTGGTATCGATCTTTCCATTCATGTTCTCATCATGAAGGACGACCAGCGCATAGGTCCCGGAATGCAGACCCTCAAAATCGCAGCGGGCCCTGCGGTTCGGCACCTTCATGACCACGACCCTCATTGCAGACTGCATCACGTCACGCGGAAAGCCGTTCGGCGAGTCGAACAGCGCGCAGTCGACGGTACCGATGCTGTTGCGGATGTTCAGTATCGTGACGTGGATGCCCGGACAGGCGGAGGTCTGCCCGGCGACGACGCCGGGACCCATGAGCATCAGCCAACCGACCCGAGCCCACTGACGTGAGCGCAGCCACATGTGTCGGTCCTCTTCGAACACTCTCCGCCCTCCACCACCAGCGCGCCAGCAGCGGCGAATTCTCGCATATCCCTAAAGCAAATACGGTTGCGCCAACGTAGCGAACGACGGCCCTACGTGCGCTGGCGCACGGAAGCGCTTGCGGGTTTGGCCTACTTCCCCTTATCAGCAGCGGCTTCCTGGGATGCAGCAGGGAAGTAGTCAATGGGACAGCAACACGTTGCGTGCGCCACGGCCGGACCTCCGGACGGTCGCGGCGCTCGCGTGAGCGCGACCGCCGCCGAACAAAGCAAAGCTCTCTCCCCGCCTCGCGAGGTGCGGTGATGCTCGCACATCTGCTCTACGGTGCAATTCGCCTGCCACTATGGGGCTATGTCGCATTCACCGTCGCGACGGTACAGCTGATGTTCCTCGGGATCACCTTGTACCTTCACCGCGACCAGTCCCATGGCGGTCTCGTGTTGCACCCGGCGCTGCGGCACTTCTTCCGATTCTGGTTGTGGTTCTGTTCGGGCACGGTGACCCGGGAATGGGTTGCGGTCCACCGCCGACACCACGCGTATGCGGATCGGCCCGGAGACCCCCACAGCCCGGTCGTCTTCGGTCTCAAGCGCGTCATGTTGCAGGGTTACGAGCTCTACGTCGCGGCGACGCGTGATCCGAAGATTCTCGCCAATTATGGGCGTGACACACCCGACGACTGGCTCGAGCGCAATCTCTACAGCCGCTTCCCCAAAGTCGGCATTTCGCTATTCGTCGTCATGCAACTGGTCGTTTTCGGCGTGCCGGCCGTCACCATGATCGCCGTGCAACTCATGGCTCAACCGTTCGCCGGCGGCGTCATCAACGGGCTCGGTCACCGCCTCGGGTATCGAAGTTTCGAGATGCCCACCTCAGCTACCAACATCGTGCCCTGGGGCGTGCTGATTGCAGGCGAGGAGCTGCACAATAATCACCACGCGTTTCCGTCGTCGCCGCGCTTTGCCGTGCAGCGTTGGGAGATCGACATGGGTTGGCTGGTCATTTGCGTGTTTCGCGCGCTTGGCCTCGCTCGCGTCGGCAACCTTGCGCCGACGCCCAACATCGTCCGCGACCGGACCCGCATAGACGTCGACACCGTGCGGGCGTTGTTCACCAATCGCATGCACGTCCTGCGTGACTACCACCGCCGCGTGATACGGCCGGTGTTTCGCGAGCTGACGAAGCAGGAGCGTGCAGCGGTGCTCCCGCAGCGCTCACCGCAGCTGCTCGTTCGGCATCCGAAGCTGCTCGACGAGCGGGCGCGGCAGCAGCTGCGCGAGCTACTCGACCGATATGAGGTCCTGCGAACCGTGATCGAATTCCGTGACCGGTTGCAGCAGATTTGGGAAGAAATGTCGGCGAGCCATGGGCGCGCACTGGAGCAATTGCGCGAGCTGTGCGCCCAGGGTGAAGGCAGCAGCATCGTGGCGCTCAGAAAGTTTGCGCTGAGGCTGCGTGCTTACGCGCCGGCAGCGGGATCAGATTGAGGCAATCGAAACGCGTTCGGTCAGCTTCCGTTCAAGTCGTCTCACTGAAGCACCGGGGGCGGCAGGAGGCGATCGCTCTCTTTCTTGACCACGGCATAACACTCGCAGCACAGCTCTTCCAGCCGCGGCCGGTCCAGTACCGTGATCTGTCCACGGACGTAGCGGATAACACCGAGCTTGTGCAGCTTGCCCGCGGCTTCGGTGACGCCTTCACGACGCACGCCGAGCATGTTGGCGATGAGCTCCTGAGTCATGGTCAATTGGTTGGATGACAGGCGATCGAGAGACAGCAGCAGCCAGCGGCACAGTTGCTGGTCCACCGAGTGATGGCGATTACACACTGCGGTCTGCGCCATCTGCGTGATCAGGGCCTGGGTGTAGCGCAGCAGCAGAAGCTGCAGCTGCCCATTTCGATGGAACTCGTCCTTGAGGTGCTGTCCGATCAGCCGGTAAGCGTGGCCGGCGCTCTGCACGATCGCCCGACTCGGGGTGGTTTCACCGCCCATGAACAGCGCGATGCCGATGAGGCCTTCGTTACCGACCACCGAAATTTCCGCCGACGCGCCGTCGGCCAGCACGTACAGCAGGGACACGATGGAGTCGACCGGAAAATAAACGTGCCGCAGGATATCGCCGGACTCGTACAAAACCTCCCCGAGTGGCATCGGGACGAGCCGCAGATGCGGGAAGAGTCGCTCGCGCTCCCCGGCTGACAGCGCAGCCAGCAGGTGATTCTGTTGTGGATCGTGGGAGCCAAGCATAAAGGGCGGCACCCCTAGGTGAGCCACGGCGGTTTGCAGCGCACAAAGTATAGCTCAACGGTTTCCCCATTGCGCGGTACCGTACACAGCGCCTGGTGCCGGCACCGCCGCCAGAAAAAACAGGTACTTGGCCGCCAGGCGAGACATTGCCCTTCCGAACATGGTCGGTCACCGCGGCTGACCTCTCGTTCGTGCGCCGACGTACAGACACAGCCGCTCCACGCCGGTTACCTTCTACCGGCCAACAAGGGGATACATTTTATGAACATAATCATCTGGCTCGTGGTCGGTGGACTGATCGGATGGGCGGCGAGCGCGGTCATGCGAACGCGAGAGGGCATGCTGCTCAACGTGGTGGTCGGAATCGTCGGGGCGGCCCTCGGCGGATGGTTCTTGAGCCCGCTCGTCGGAGTGTCGACCATCAATCAGAGCAACTTCGGCGCAGCCAGCCTGGTCGTGTCGTTTCTGGGAGCCGTCATCCTCCTGGCCATTGTCAATCTCGCGCGGCGAGGTGCACCCCGGTAGTGCGAGGTAGATTCATTCGCAGCCAGAAATCGCCGCCGGCAGCGAGCGGCGCAGGTTCCAATGTCAATCGTTGTCTTCATCCTTCTCGGACTCATCGCCGGCTACGTCGCCCTCGGGCTCTGCAAGAGTACCGGCAAGGGTATCGTGTTGGACTTCGGATTGGGTGTCATCGGCGCCGTTATTGCAGGCCTGCTTTTCAACCACATTGCAGCGAGGGGCGCTGCAGAACTCAATATCGCGAGCGCGCTCATAGCTGCGCTCACCGGGGCCGCCGTGCTGCTCGCGACATGCCACGCATTCCGCGACACGCGTTATCGGCGGCGCGATACAGCGATCTAGCAGACGCACAAAGCCTGTGTACGTTTGCGCACGGACCTGCGCGCTGCGACCGCGCACACTGGCTGTTCTGATGGATGGCCGGCAGAGCCGGTATCCACCGTTTCACCCAGCAGAGAATTGAAATGAACGCAACATCGCAACCACACCGGGGCTCCCGCGTGCGTATAGCAGCCGGCCTCACGGGCGTGCTCATGCTCGCCGCGTCGTGCGCATCGACGCCACCGGCGCCCACCGCAAGCCTGCAGGCCGCCCAGCTGGCAATTTCGAACGCCGAGCGGACAGATGCCAGCCGTTACGCTCCGGGGGAGCTGGGTGAGGCGCGCACGAAGCTCGCGTCCGCGGACACCGCCGTCAAGGAGCAGCGAATGATCATGGCGGAGCGGTTTGCCGAGGAGTCGCGCGCCGAAGCCGAGCTCGCTTCCGCGAGGACCGCGGCCGTCAAGGCCAAAGCGGTGAACGATGAAATGACACGCAGCACGGATACGCTGGTCGAGGAAATGCAGCGCGGCTCGGGAGACAAGCCATGAACACGGTAAACGATAGCGGCGTGAACCTGTGCAGGACGCTGATTGCCACGGCCGTGGCGTCCGTGTTGCTTGCGGCCTGTGCGGCGGCACCTCTGAAACCGGACGGCGCCGCTGAAGCGCGCAACAAGCTCATGCAATTGCAGTCCGATCCGAACCTGGCAGGCCGGGCGCCGTTGGCGATCAAAGAGGCGGACGCCGCCGTGCGCACCGCCGAGCAGCCGCAAGCCGACCAGGAGCTGGCGGCGTACAGGGTCTACCTGGCCGATCGGAAAATCGACACGGCCAGAGCGCAGGCTGAGACCCGCCTCGCAGAAGATCAGCGTGCCGCGCTCAGCGCGCAGCGCGAAAGCGCCCGTCTCGATGCCCGCACGCACGAAGCCGACACCGCCAGGAGTCAGGTCGCGACCGCCCGAGCCGAAGGTGCCCAGCAGAAGTTGGCGGCTGACCAGGCCCGCAGTGAGTCGGATGCTGCGTACCTGGCCGCTGCGAACTCGGAGCAGCAAGCCACGGAACTGCAGCGACAGATCGAGGAGCTGCAGGCGAGGGTCACGGATCGCGGGTTGGTACTGACCCTGGGAGATGTGTTGTTCGAGAGCGGCAGAGCCGATCTGAAGACGGGCACCGCCGGCAATTTGAATAAACTTGTCTTCTTCCTCAACAAACATCCGGACCGCAGTGTCGCAATCGAGGGCTATACGGACAGCGTCGGCAGCGAAGACTACAACCAGGCACTGTCCCAGCGCCGCGCCGACTCAGTGAGGTCGTATCTGGTTAGGCAGGGCATCGGCTCCGGACGGCTCACTGCATCGGGCATGGGCATGATCGACCCGGTGGCAGGCAACGATTCCGCGGCCGGCCGGCAGCAGAACCGTCGCGTCGAGGTGATCGTCAGCAATCCGCCGGCCGCGTCTCGGTAACCGGGACCGGAAGGCGCGCAGCGGGAGCTGCGCTGAGCAGCCACCAACGCTCGAGCCCTGCGCCCGCGGCTGTGAGCGCCGGCGAAGCGACGAGCAAACAGGCGGCACAACTAGATGCCTGGGAAGAAGAAGGTGGCGCAACCGCGGGTCACCCCCGCCTGCGTTTCCGATGAAGTCGTGGGCTAATTCAGGATGCGAGCGTACGTTTCATTGTCCGCCGCATAACACCCGCAAGCAGCGCCTTCCAGGCCGCGTCCGTCGAGGATCGTGAGCGTGCCGCGGCTGTAGCGGATCAGCTTGCGCCTGCGCAGAGAACTGGCGGCTCGAGTAACGCCTGCACGGCGCACGCCGAGCATGTAGGCGAGGAATTCGTGCGTGATCTGGAACTCATCGGCGTGCGCTCGATCGCGAGTCATCAAGAGCCAACGGGCAAGCCGCGCCTCCACAACATGGAAGCGAGTGCAACCGGCCGTGTGTGCCAACTGGCTCAGTGTTACATAGAGGTAACGGTTCAGACCTCGTTGCAGCGCCGGGCTGTGTTTCAGCTCACGGCAAAATGTCGCCGCCTCCATTCGCCAGGCCGCGCCCGCGCCCTGCACCAGGGCGCGCAGCGGTGCAGGGCTTACGCCGAGCATCAATGAGATTCCCAGCATGCCTTCGTCGCCGACGAGTCCCACCTCGAGGCTGGCGCGGCCGTCGATCGGAGTGATCAGAGAGATAAAGCTGTCGGTGGGGAAAAACACGTGGCGCATGCGCTCACCGGCCCGGCACAGCACATCACCAAGGCGCAGCTCAACCTGCTCGCAGCGCGCCAGCAGATGCTGACGATCCCGGCCGGGTAGAGCGGTGAGCAGACGATTCTTCGCGGCGGGCCGCGTGTCTGACATAACTCTCCTGTATGTCGCGTTTGGGAGACAGTCTCCGAATACCAGCATGAACGGCCGCCGAACGATGGTCTGTTCGGTGGGCCACTGACCGCCAACCCGGGTGGGGGAATCCCCTATGTACGCTGGCGCACAGACCCCCGAGGAGCTTGGCGCATCCTGACATGGGCCCACCTGACGTGGGCGAGGGAGCCCTGTTGTCCCGGAACGTACTTTTTGTCCTGTCGGATGCCGCGGAAGCCACCGCCGTTCGACGCTCGCTTGTCAACTCACGCGACGGTCCCTTCAAAGTCGAATGGGTAAGTCGATGCAGCGACGCGATAGAACGACTGCGCAGTCAACGGCGGGAGGTAATCGCAGCGGTCGTGGTCGATCTTTTCCTGTCCGATAGCCAGGGAATCGAGACCTTAGACCAGCTGTTGCGCGTATCGCCCCACGTTCCGATCCTGGTCCTGAGCCGCTCGCAGAACGAGCATGTCGCGAGGCTTGCCGTCCAGCACGGCGCGCAGGACTATCTGCTCCAAGAGCGCCTCGACGGTTATTCGTTGCCGAAAGCTCTGACCAGTATGCTGGAGCGCTCGGCGTACGCACAGACGCTGGTCCTGGAAAAGGAGCGCGCCCAGGTCACGCTCAACTCGATCGGGGATGCGGTCATCAGCACCGACATCGCAGGCAACGTAACCTATCTCAATCCGGTCGCCGAGGGCATGACGGGCTGGTCGCGGCAGGAGGCATCAGGGCGGCCGCTTCAGGAAGTGTTGCGGATCATCGACGGGGATAGCCGCGAACCGGCTCTGAATCCCCTGGCGATGGCGATTCTGTACAACAAGTCCGTCGGCCTGAGCCCCAACTGTATCCTGATTCGCCGCGACGGGTATGAATCTGCCATCGAAGATACCGCGGCACCCATTCACGACGCCCGCGGGCAGGTGACCGGCGCCGTGATCGTTTTTCACGACGTGAGTCTGGCGCGCACGATGTCGATCAGAATGTCCTATTTGGCCCAACACGACTTTCTCACCGAGTTGCCCAACCGCATGTTACTGAACGACCGACTGACGCAGGCGATAGCGTCGGCGCACCGTCACCGCAAATCGCTCGCGGTTCTATTCCTGGATGTGGATCACTTCAAGCAGATCAACGACTCCCTGGGTCATGCGATCGGCGACCAGCTTCTGCACTCGGTCGCACAACGCCTGGTAGCTTGCGTGCGCGACTCGGACACGGTCAGTCGACACGGTGGGGATGAGTTCGTAGTGCTGCTTTCGGAAGTGACCCGCGCGGAAGATGCAGCCCTGACCGCAAACAAGATACTCGCCGCGGTGAGCAGGCCACACCGCATCGGCCATCAAGATGTGAACGTCACGGTGAGCGTCGGTATCGGCGTCTACCCCGATGACGGTGCGGACGCCGAGACACTACTGAAAAACGCGGACATTGCGCTGTTCCAGGCCAAGGCCCGTGGGCGCAGCGGCCATCAGTTCTTCGAGCCGGACAGGAATGTGCCCGCCAGAGCCGGCGCCCGCGGACGGAACCGGTAACCTGCCCAAAGGCCGATGGCGGACGACAGTACTCTGTCGCCGCCATGTCCGAACGTCTCAATTGACCGTTACCGGAATTCGCTTGGCCTCGATTCGAGGCTGCTTGGGGATCTCGATCTCGAGCACGCCATCGGCGCACCGCGCCTTGATGGCCTCAGCTCGTGCCGAATCCGGCAGGGTGAAACGGCGCAAGAACTTGCCGGTCACGCGCTCGATGTGTTCGAAGCCGTCGCTTTTCAGGGGCTCCCTCGCCAGTCGCTCGCCGCGAATGGTCAAGGTGCCGTCCTCGGCGGAGACTTCTATGTCCTTGAGCGCGACGCCTGGCACATCCGCACGCAGCACGAAGCGGTCGCTTTCCTCCTGCAAATCCACCGACGGCGTCCAGGTCGCGGGGTCGGTTACGGCGGGCTGTGATGCGTCCGGGCTTCGGTTGAGGTACTGGTCAACCTCGCGGTGCCAGCGATCCACCAGGGACCACGGTTGATAGTACACAAGATTCATCATTTCCTTCTCCTGTCAAACAAGAAGTCTATTCCGCTCCAATAGCCAATATTGGGGCGTATCGCGCCTTCTAAAGGTATCCACTGACATCTCGATCCGGATGCTCGAGGCGAGCATTGCTGCATGCGCAGCGACAGGCGGAGTTTGTGATGCGTTCCGCGAGCGATCCGCCGAGCGATCAACGCCGATCTTGTCAGGCGAAAAGGCGCAGCGCGGTAAGAGTGGCGACGCCAGAGCCGCTCTTGTTCGGAACTATGATCAGGCTCAGATGGGTGACCGCGGGGAGTTCCAGCCGCAGCTCCTCGTGCTGAAAGATCGCGCCTTGCGGGCTGAAGGTGTACTCCTGCACGAGCACTTGGCGGTAGGTGCGGCCGTGATCCGAGGAGACCTCCACGCGCACCTCCTGCGTGCGCTCCTGCCAACACTCCTCCACCTCGTAAACGAGGCAGGAGATCTGCTGGGGATGATCGAACTCGAGCACGATTCGCTCGGTCGCATTGGTCCGGGCGCTCGCCCAATGCGTGCTACCCCGCCCATAGTGCCCGTCGATCAGGTGCTCGACGGGATGAGCCGGGTCCTCGGATGAGTAAGCAAGCGTGGCGCGGCTTGCGATGTCGATCTCACCGGGCCTCTCAGGCGGCCTCAAGCTCTGCTCGCTCATCAGGCGCTTGCGCATGCCGTGATTATACCGCCAGCCATCGCCAGGCTCGTCTACCGAGGCAGCTCCTGCGAGCGCTACCGTACAGAATGAACGTCCGGATTCGGTGCAAGCTGTTTGGTGCACCGCAAAGGAGCAGGCGTGACTGCGAAGAAGAATGCGGCCTCGGGCCCTCTGACCAAAGTGCCGACCGGCATCCGGGGATTTGACGAGCTCAGCCACGGCGGACTGCCACGGAACCGGACGAGCCTGGTCATGGGCGGTCCGGGCACGGGCAAGACCGTCTTCGCTCTGCAAGCTCTCGTCAACGCGGCGCGGGAGCTCAAGCAGCCCGGTATCTTTGTCGCGTTCGAGGAAGGCGCCGGCCGGATCTTCGCGAATGCCGCCACATTCGGCTGGCGCCTGCCTGCTCTGGCCAAGAGCGCACTGTTTTTCCTCGATGCCCGACTCTCACCGACGGTCGTGCAGTCCGGCGACTTCGAGTTGAGCGGCATGCTGGCTATTCTCGAGGCCAAGAAACAGGAACTCGGCGCAGCCTGGATCGTGTTCGATGGAATCGATGTGCTGCTGGCGCTGCTGCAGAACCCGGGCGCCGAAATGCGCGAAATCTACCGTCTGCGCGACTGGTTGGCGCACAATGACTTGACCGCCATCATCACCGCGAAAATCGATGGCGATAGCTCCAGCCCCACAAACTACGGCTTCATGCAGTTCATGGTTGATTGTGTGATCCGCCTGGACCGGCGCCTGGAGGAGACGATCCCGGTACGCCGACTCGAGATCACGAAATATCGCGGCTCGGATTTCGCGCCCGGAGAGTTCCCGCTGAGCTTCGACGCGCACGGCATGGAAGTGGCGGCCCCGGAGACGGCCGAATTGCCGCACGAGGCTTCGACCGAACGAGTGTCCACCGGCTTTGAGCGGCTCGACTCGATGCTGGGCGGTGGCTTGTTCCGCGGCAGCAGCACCCTGATCACGGGTGCGCCGGGCACCTCCAAGACGACTCTGGCGGGGCAGTTCGCGGAAAGCGCCTGTCGGCGCGGCGAGCGCACGCTGTTCGTGAGTTTTGACGAAGGCGGCGAGCGAATCCGACGCAATCTCACTTCGGTCGGAATTCACCTGGATGCGCACGTGAAGTCCGGTCTGCTGCGCATGTATTCCGGCCGGACCGACGTAACCAACCCGGAAGACCACCTGATCAGAATCGCAGCGCTGCTTCGCGAGCATCAACCGCGTTGCATGGTGATCGATCCGTTGTCGGCCATCGGCAAGGGCGGCGCGCTCAGCTCGGCCCGTGCCATCGGCAACCGCCTCATCTACAAGGTGAGGGACCACGAGATCACCGCAGTCATCACCTCGCTCGTCGACAGCGACGATCCGCAGGCTGAAACGACTGACCTGCAGATCCCGACGATTGCGGATACCTGGATCCATCTGTCGTATCTGGTCCGCGGCGGCGAACGCAATCGAGCGCTCACCATCATCAAGTCGCGCGGTACGCAACACTCGAACCAGGTGCGCGAACTCGTGCTGAGTGCAGCGGGGCCGGCGCTGGCGGACGTCTACTCCTCGGGCGGCGAGGTGCTGATGGGCACGCTGCGCTGGGAAAAGGAGGCCGAGGAGAGCGCCCGCAAGCTGCAGCGGCACGCGGAATTCAGTAACAAACGCCGTGAGCTGGAGTTCGCCGAAGCGGATATCGCCGCCCGGATAACCGCCTTGCAAGTCGATCTCGACCGGCAGCGGGCTGAGCTGGCGCTTTACACCCGTGACGCTGAGGCGCGTCATACGTCCTCGGGCGAATGGAAGAACGAGCTGCGCAGAATGCGCAGCGCGGATGCGGCGGGTACGGCGGCACCCGGTGCCGGCAAGCGCCGTGGCGGCCGGGTTTCCGCAAATTCCGTCAAGAACAGCGACAAGGAACCGAATCGTGGCTCGTAAGCGAACGAAGACGGGGGCAGCCGACGCGCCGGTCACCACCGTCGTGGTGATGTGCCTGTACGTCGCGGGCAAGGCGCCCAACTCGGTCAAGGCCATCGCCAATCTGCAGGCGATTTGCCGGCGCTACCTGAAGGACGGCTACAAACTGGAGGTCGTCGACGTCTGCGAACATCCGCGGCGCGCGTTGGCCGATGGCGTCGTCGTCACCCCCACCCTCGCCAAGGTGTCGCCCGCGCCGGCCTCGAATATCATCGGCAACCTCAGCGATACGGGCAGCGTGTTGGCCGGACTCGGAGTGCACGCGAGAGCAAGGGAATGAATCCCGAGCCGCCGGCCGCGCGGAACCCTTCCGAGCTGCAGGCAGAGGCCGCATTTAAGGACTGGGTCCGCCGGCTCGTCAAAGGGGCCGCCGAGCTTGCGGCTCTCGAAGCGGGCCAGATCGACGCCATCATTGACCCCGCGACCGGCAGCGCCATTCTGCTGCCCGAGGCGCAGGCCGCGCTGCAGGGCTCGAGCCGGCTCGTTCTGAGCGCCCTCGATGCGCTGCCTGGCGAAGTCTGTGTGCTCGACTCAGCTGGGACCGTCGTGATGACTAACAAGGCCTGGCGCGCCTTTGTCGCCGCGCGCGCTGGCGCGGGACTCGGTGTCTCCGAGGGTGCCAATTTTCTCGCGGCGTGCCGGGACGCCGGCGCAAAAGAGCGCGTGCACGCCGAAGCGGTCGCCGCAGGGGTTCGCCGGGTTCTGGCCGGTGCGCGCAAACTGTTTCGCCGCGAGTATGTCTGCCACGCTCCGGGCGGGCATTGTGCGTTCACGCTGACCATCGCGGGTATCACCGGAGACGGCGAGCCGCACGCGGTCGTTACACGCGAGAATATCAGCGGGCGCAAACGCGCCAGGGCGTCTCATGGCCCCGGGCGCACCAAGGCGAGCCGAATCGCGGCGGCGGCGCGGGCAAGTGCTCCGAACCGTCTGCTCGCTGCTCTGCCCGCCAAAGAGTACAAGCGGCTGCTCGCCGGCCTTGAGCCCGTCAACCTCACTTATGGTGAAGTGCTCTACGAGCCCGGCGAACGGATGCGGTACGCCTATTTTCCCAGCGACTGCCTGGTGTCGTTGCTGACGGTCGTCGAGGGCCATCGGGCTCTGGAAGTCGGGCTGGTCGGCCGTGAGGGCATGGTCGGCTCTCGCCTCGCACTGGGCATCACCACTGCGTCGGTTCGCTCCCTGGTGCAGGCGACCGGGACTGCCGTGCGGATCAAGTCTGACCGCTTTCTGCGGGAATGCCACCGTAGCCCGGCGCTGCAGCGAGCGCTGCTCCACTTTGTCAATGCGTTGATGGATCAGGTCACCCAGACGGCGGCGTGCAACCGCTTCCATGTGGTGGAGGCACGGCTGGCACGTTGGCTGCTCATGACTCGCGAGCGCTTAGGGTCCGGCGAATTCTATCTGACGCATGAATTTCTCGCGGACATGCTGGGTGTGCGCCGGGTGGGTGTGACGTCGGCTGCCAGCTCGCTACAACGCCGGAAACTGATCCGCTACCGACGCGGCACCATCACCATCCTCGATCAGCAGGGTCTCGAAGCCGCCGCCTGTTCCTGTTATCGGCACCTCCAGGTCATCGGGCTCGAAGCCGCGACGTGACCTACTTCCTCCGAAAACCAAAGCGCTTTGATTGATCGGAGGGTGTCAGTCGCGCCGAGGATGGACTGGACGGACGCAGTTAATTTCCCGCATGGAATCATGTGCTTGGACAGGCGCGAAACGCCTTGTCTCCTCACCGGTCCCGCGGCGGAATTGCGCCGCTCACTGGGTGAGCAGGCGCTGGACCTCCCGTAGTCGTTGGATCCCTGACGAAGTCGAATTCCGCGTCCTTTACCAGCCGCTTAAATTCCGGCGACGCCAGGATGATGGTCTGCGCGGCAGCGCGCAAACGGTCGATCGCCTCAGAGGGCAGCACAAACGATGTCGGCAGGCTGTTCAGGTACGCAACTTCCGCCTTGTCCTCGAGCGCGGCAAAGGACACATCGACGGCATACAGATCGACGTTTGGACCTTCTATGAGTTTTGCCAAGGCGGGGTCCGTGGTCCCTGCAAACGCCGCTGACTCCCGAATCCGGCGCATGGTACGCCATCGCGCGATGGTGTCCCGCAACAGCTCGACCCCCTCGTAGGAGTAGTGATCGATCGGCGCTCCGGCCGCCTTGAGCATGATCGACAGGTCACCCGGCGGACGCGGCGACTTGTCCCAATTGGTCTTCGGCGAAGACACCGAATTGACGACGAACACGACGATCCTGTGCACGTAGTCGAGCGGCGTTGGTTGGCCGAGTATTTTCAGGGCTTCGAATTCCTCCAGCGCCTCCAGCACGCCGCGCATGCCGAGATTGTCTGCCACGGCGCCGTCCACGAGGTGGAGGTATGGCTTATGCACGCCATCTTGATATGCGTCCAGATCCCGCAGCTCCTTGACCGCACGAGCCGCGGGCCGCGGCGCCGTCTCCGGATCGCGGAACGCCTCAGTCCACGGGGGCGAGGTGAACTTGCAACTGCCGCCGTAGTTGTTGAACGTGACGGCTGAGAGCACCAGCGGCACGGCCGACGATGCGGCAGCGGCGCGCGATAGTGACACGGTATTCAGGTCCGAGCAGAGATAGTCGAAAACAGGTTGCTGAAACGTCACGCGTTCCCCGGTCGTGATGTCGGTAGCAATTGCCAGGACGAGCGGGCCGTCGCCGCGGTCGAGATCGGCGAACGTGGCGCCGTGAAAAAGGATCTTGTCGTAGAGCTGTGCCGCCACTTCAGACCGGCCCCAACCCGGTGACCAAAGTGCTGCCCAGTGGGCCGGATTGAGGACGCCTCGGATGAGCTCGCCCTGGACGTTGCGTTTCAGGAAGCTCGTTTCATAGATGTCGAACAACTTGTCGCCGTACAGACCGTATGCGAGGGCCGTAAAGCTGCCACCGGACACGCCGGTGATGATGTCCACTTCATCGAGCAAGCGGCCTTTCTTACCCTGGGGTCCGACAATCTCGATCCGCCGCAGGGCTTCGAGGACGCCGTAGGAGAATGCCGCCGCTCGCGTACCACCTCCCGAGAAGGCGAGGATGACCAGGGTCGCCGGATCAATTTCATGGAGATGCTGCTCGCGGGTCTCGAACCGATACCCCTTGTTCAGGTCCACTTGCGCGATGGAGGGGTTGACCGGGTGCGTCGCGCAACCGCCGAGCAGCAGCAGCGACGCCAGAACCAGCGATGGTGACCTCCGCAGGCGAGTCATACGTCAATTGTTCGAGTGCCTTTGGGCGACTGAGTTTACGCCAGTACATTGAGGGGTCATTCAGAGATCACTGAGGCTTTTCTGGTCGATAGTCTGCAAGACTCCCTTAATGGCGCACTGGGAGAGCGGGGCGGCCCCTTCCGGAGACCTGAATTTGTGGCAGGTCTGTCTGAAAGGCATCTGCCAGCCAAAGCGCGCACGGATCGATGAGCGAATGTGCGGCTCTCACGGTGCAGGATCGCCCCGCCGCGGCGTATGCGGACTATCGCCGTATAGCGCGTGATTCCGTTGGCTTGCTTGCGGGCTTTGATCGTCGGCATGATGGCGCTCGGGGAGACAAGGCATTCTTGTCTCCTTTATGTCTCCCCGGCAACCCGTAAACTCCCCGCAACCCGCAGGAATCACGCAGAAATACGCAGCATGGAAAGCACTGTAAAAATAGGCGTTTCCACCGATCAAAAGGCCGCAAAGTTGGATCGGAGAGTGTCAGTCGCTCCCATGATGGACTGGACCGACCGTCATTGCCGTTACTTCCTGCGCGGCTTTTCGCCCGACGTGCTGCTGTACACCGAGATGATCACCGCGGCGGCGATCGTGCGCGGTGATGGCGCGCGGCTGTTGGCGTTCCATCCTGAGGAGCATCCGGTTGCGCTGCAGCTGGGCGGGAGCGAGCCGCGCGAGCTCGCGGCGGCGGCACGCGCCGGCGAGCAGGCGGGCTACGACGAGATCAACCTGAACTGCGGCTGTCCGAGCGACCGCGTGGCCAGCGGCGCCTTCGGCGCCTGCCTGATGCTGGAGCCCGCGCGGGTTGCCGAGTGCGTGGCCGCAATGCGCGCGGCGGTGCGCGTGCCGGTGACGGTCAAGATGCGCATCGGCGTGGTGAACGCCGCGGCGCGGGAACTGTACGGGCCCGTGGCGGACTTCGGCGAGCGCGATTTCGAGGCCTTGTGTCACTTCGTGCGCAGTGTGCGTGATGGCGGCTGCCAGGTCGCGATCGTGCATGCCCGCAAGGCGGTGCTGGGTGGCCTGTCGCCGAAGGACAACCGCGAGATCCCGCCGCTGCGCTACGACATCGTGCGGCGGCTGAAGGCGGCATTGCCGTCATTGCCGATCGTGGTCAACGGGGGTTTGCGCGAGCCGCGCGCGGTGATCGAGGCGCTCAGCTGGTGCGACGGCGTCATGCTCGGGCGCGAGGCCTACCACCGGCCGTACCTGCTCGCCGAGTTGCAGCGGGCACTGCATCCTGGTGCCGGCGCCGCACCCACGCGCGAGGCGCTCACCGCTCGCATGCAGCGTTACGCCGAGCGCGAGCTTGCCGGCGGCGGGCGCCTCGCCGCAATCACGCGCCACATGCTCGGCCTGTACAGCGGCGAGCCCGGGGCGCGCGACTACCGGCGCACGTTGAGTGAGGGTGCGCGGGCCGCCGGAGCGGGTCCGGAGCTGCTGCGACGGGCGATTCCTGCCGGCCCGCGGGCCCAGGGCCCTTGCTAGCGGCGCGAAAGCGCTCGCGTATAATCGGGCCGCACTCATGGGCAAGGATATCGAACTCGCCATCCTGTTTGCCGACGTCGTCGGATCGACCCGGCTATACGACACTATGGGCGACCTGCGCGCGCGCGACATGGTGGCGATCTGCATCGACGTGATGCGCAGCGCCACCGAGCAGCGCCAGGGCACGGTCATCAAGACCATGGGCGATGAGGTCATGGCCACCTTTCCGAGCGCCGACGCCGCCTTGAACGCCGCGGCGCAGATGCAGCAGCAGATCTCCACGCACGCACAGCTGAACGTCGACGGACAGCCGGTCGCCATCCGCATCGGCTGCCACTACGGTCCGGTGATGCTCGAGAATCGCGACGTGTTCGGCGCCGCCGTGCACACCGCCAACCGCATGACCAGCCAGGCCAAGGCGGGACAGATCGTGACCACCGCGGCGACGGTGGACAAGCTGTCACCGGAGTGGCGCGCGTCCTGCCGCCAGATCGACGTCGCGACCCTCAAGGGTCAGGGCAGTGAAGTCACTCTCTACGAGGTGCTCTGGCAGACCGAGGACGTGACCAGCATGGTGCCGGGGATTGCGAGCGACCCACGGTCGGCGCACCACATGCGCCTGCGCTTACGGTGTCAGGATCGCGAACTGCTGGTCGATGAGCGGCATTCGAGTATCACCATCGGCCGGGCCGAGGACAACGACGTGGTGGTGAAGGGCAACCTGATCTCGCGCCTGCACGCGCGCATCGAGATCAGCCGCAGCAAGTTCGTATTGATCGATCAGAGCACCAACGGCACGTTCGTGCAGAGCGCTGACGGCGAGGAGTCTTTCGTGCGCCGCGACAGCCTGCAGATCAAGGGCCAGGGCATGATCGGGCTTGGGCGCCTGCCCGAGCAGGGCGCGGCGCAGACCATCGACTTCACCTGCGAAGAAGTCTGAAGGGCCGCGGGCGCGCGCGCGGGGCTTCAGGCCAGCCGCTGTTCGGTGGACTCGAGCTCCGCGAGCAGCGCCTGCGGCAGGCGGCTGCCGAACCGGCGCAGATACTCGCGCAGCTCGGCGACTTCCTTGCGCCACAGCCTCGCATCAACCGTGAGCAGGGCGGCGAGCGCCTCCGCGCCCACGTTGAGTCCCCGGGTGTCGAGATCCGCGGGCCGCGGCAGCCAGCCGGCGGCCGATTCGCTCGCGCCCGCCTTGCCGGCGCAGCGATCCAGCATCCAGGCGAGCACCCGCAGGTTCTCCCCGTAGCCCGGCCACAGGAACTTGCCGTGCGCGTCGCGCCGGAACCAGTTGACGTGGTAGATGCGCGGGGGTCGCGCGAGCTTCGCGCCGATGTTGAGCCAGTGCTGCCAGTAATCGCCGAAGTTGTAGCCGCAGAACGGTTGCATGGCCATCGGGTCGCGCCTCGTGACACCCACCTGACCGACGGCCGCGGCGGTGGTTTCCGAGGCGAGCGATGCGCCGACCAGGACGCCGTGCTTCCAGTCGCGCGCTTCGTACACGAGCGGCGCGACCTCGCGCCGCCGGCCGCCGAACACCAGCGCGCTGATCGGCACGCCGCCGGGGTCTTCGGCGTGGGGCGAGTAACCCGGGTTACGCCGGGCGGACACGGTGAAACGGGAATTCGGATGCGCCGCCGGGCTGCGCGCCGGATCGTACGGCCGTCCCTGCCAGTCGAGCACCGGTTTGCCGGTCGTCAGGCCCTCCCACCAGGGCTGATTGTCGGCGGTGAGCGCGACGTTGGTGAACAAGGTGTCGCGGCGGATCATCTCGTAGGCGTTGCGGTTGGTCTCGGGGTTGGTGCCCGGCACCACGCCGAAGTAACCCGCTTCCGGGTTGATGGCCCACAGGCGCCCGTCGTCGCCCGGATGCAGCCACGCGATGTCATCACCGACCGTGAACGCGCGCCAGCCCGGCAGCGAATCCGGCGGAATCAGCATGGCGAGATTGGTCTTGCCGCACGCCGATGGGAAGGCGCAGGCGAGATAGTGTGTCTCGCCGCGCGGGTTCTGCAGGCCCACGATCAGCATGTGCTCGGCGAGCCAGCCCTCGGTGCGCGCCTGCCAGCTGGCGATCCGCAGCGCGTGGCACTTCTTGCCGAGCAGCGCGTTGCCGCCGTAACCGGAGCCGAAGCTTTCGATCGCGAGTTCCTCGGGAAAGTGCATGATGAAGCGGCGCTCGGGATTGAGCTCGCCGACGGAGTGCAACCCGCGCACGAAATCCCCGTCGTGCGCGATACGCTCGAGCGCGGCGCGGCCGGCGCGCGTCATGATCAGCATGTTGAGCACGACGTAGGCGCTGTCGGTGATCTCCACGCCGCAGCGCGCCAGCGGTGAGTCGATCGGCCCCATGCAGTACGGAATCACATACAGAGTGCGTCCGCGCATGCAGCCGCGAAACAGCTCGCGCATCTTGGCGTGGGCCTGCTGCGGGTCCATCCAGTGGTTGTTCGGGCCGGCATCCTCCTGCGAGCGCGTGCAGATGTAGGTGAGATGCTCCACGCGCGCCACGTCGCTCGGGGCCGAGCGATACAGATGACAGCCGGGAAAGTATTCGGGGTTGAGCGCCTTGAGCTCGCCGCCGCGCAGCAGCTGCGCGGTCAGCTCCCGGGCTTCCGAGTCAGTGCCCTCGCACCAGTGAATCGCGCGCGGCTGCGTCAGCTCGCGCACCGAGTTCACCCAATCGGCCACCGCGCCGCTCAACTGCGGAAGCGGGGTCAGTGCATGTGCGGCAGTAGCCACCCGTAGCTCCTCTTGTTTCGGTGGCGCGTCGGAAACTTAAGTATATCCCGGGCGTATCGCTGCCCCTGATACAGTACCGACGCAGACGCCATTCTCGTCCATCGGCGCGCCGCGCACCAGTTTGCAGGAAATTCAGCAAGATATGCGTCTCGACACGCCCTCGAACGCGCGCCAGGATCGTCGCCTTAAGGCTGGCGCAGGCGCCCTCCGACATGTTGGATCTTGAGGACATTTTCGGTCACGGCGGGCCCCTCGAGCGGGCGCTGCCGGATTTCAAGGTGCGGCGCGAACAGCTGCTCATGGCGGAACGCGTAGCCGGCGCGCTCGCCGCACGCGAATCCCTGGTGGTGGAAGCGGGCACCGGCACCGGCAAAACCTTCGCTTACCTGGTGCCGGCGCTGCTGTGTGGGGCGCGCGTGCTGATCTCGACCGGGACGCGCACGCTGCAGGACCAGCTGTTCTCCAAGGACCTGCCGCTCGTGGCCGCGGCGCTCGGCCGGCCGGCGCGCGTAGCCCTTCTCAAGGGTCGCGCCAATTATCTGTGCCGCTACCGCCTCGCGCGCGCCGACGAGGGCGGCGAGCAACTGGCGCTGGAGGAATCGGGTGCGGCGCGCCCGCGCGCCCCGAATGCCATGCTGGCGCGCATCCGGCGCTGGGCGCGCACCACGCAGCGCGGTGATTTGGCGGAAGTGCGCGGCCTGTCTGACTCCCATCCGGTGTGGCCGCAGATCACCGCCACCCGCGAGAGCTGCCTGGGTGTGCGCTGTCCGGAAATCTCCCGCTGTCACGTGGTGCTGGCGCGGCGCGAGGCGCTCGATGCGGACATCGTCATCGTCAACCACCACCTGCTGCTGGCGGATCTCGCGTTGAAGGAGGACGGGTTCGGCGACCTGCTCGGATCCGCCGACGCGGTCATTCTCGATGAGGCTCATCAGATCCCGGATCTCGCCACGCAGTTCTTCGGCGCCCACGTGAGCAGCCGCCAGGTGGAGTCACTCCTGAAGGATCTGCGGCTCGAGCTGACGGCGCGCGCTGCCGGTGCTTCCCCGGGTGAGGGGGCGCGGCAGACGGCCGCGGCGGTGCGCGCGGCGGAAGAGGCCCTGGGCCAGGTGCGCGCCGCGAGTGCGCGCGCCTCGGGGCGCTTCGCTTGGACCCCGGACGACTTCGCATTGAGCGCGGCGGTGCAGGGGCTCATGCAGTCGGTGGAACACGTGCCGGAAGCTCTTGCCAGCGCCGACGCACAGAGCGCGCTCGCGCAACTCGCCGCGCGTGCCGCGGACCTCGCGGCGAGCCTTGCGCGGATTGCCGCGGTCGATGAGCTCGAGGGCGCGCGCACGCTCGAGGTCACGGCCCGTGGCTTTACCCTCAGCCTCATGCCGTTCGACATCTCGAACCGGTTCCGGGCGCTGGTGCAGGGGCGCCGCGGCGCCTGGATCTTCACCTCCGCCACGCTCTCCCTTGGCGAGGAGTTCGGACACTTCACCGGCCGACTGGGGCTGGCCGAGGCCGCGACGCTCAGGATCGACAGCCCCTTCGATCACGAGCGGCAGAGCCTGTTGTACCTGCCTGCGGGATTGCCGGAGCCGGCCGCAGCAAGCTACGTCGCGGCGGTGATCGACACCGCCGTGCCGCTGATCGAGGCCGCGGGCGGTGGCGCATTCGTGCTGTTCACCAGTCACCGCGCGCTGTCACAGGGCGCCGCGCTGCTGCGCGCGCGCTGGGCGGATGCAGCACCCTACCGGCTGTTCGTGCAGGGGGAGGCGCCGCGCGAGCGCTTGCTGCAGGAATTCCGCGCCGACGGCAACGGCGTGTTGCTCGGCACGGCGAGCTTCTGGGAGGGTGTGGACGTGAAGGGCGAGGCGCTGCGCCTGGTGATCATCGAGAAGCTGCCGTTCGCCTCGCCAGACGATCCGCTGGTGCGCGCGCGCATCGAGCATCTCAGCGCCAGCGGCGGCAACGCGTTTCGTGACTACCAGCTTCCGGAAGCGGCACTGGCGCTCAAGCAGGGGGCGGGGCGCCTGATTCGCAGCGAGGACGACTACGGCGTGGTGGTCATCTGCGATCCGCGCATGGTCGGCCGCGGCTATGGGCGGGTGTTTCTCGCTGCCCTGCCGCCGATGACCGTGACACAGGACCCGGAAGAGGCACGGCGTTTCCTCAAGCGGCATGCGCCGCGCGCGGCAGCGGGGCCGCAGGCGGCGAGCGCACGGTGAGAATTCTCGCGCTCGATACCGCCACGGAGAACTGCTCGGTCGCGCTCCTTATTGGCGGGCGGCTGATCGCGCGCGAGCAGCTCCTGGAGCATGGCCACGCCGAGCACATCCTGCCGATGGCCGATGAGCTGCTGAGGGAGGCCGACGTGTCGCTGGGTGCACTGAGTGCGATAGCCTTCGGTCGCGGCCCGGGCTCGTTCACCGGCGTGCGGCTGGCGGCGAGCGTGACGCAGGGGCTGGCGTTCGGCGCGGGGCTGCCGGTGGTGCCGATCTCCGATTTGCGCGCGCTCGCGCAACGGGTGATGGAACTGGACGCGGCCGTGACGCGTGTTCTGGTGTGCAACGATGCGCGCATGCACGAGGTGTATTGGGGCTGCTTCGAGCGTCCGGCATCCGGGGGCTTCGCGGCCGCGGTGCAGGATGAGCAGGTCGGCAAACCGGCCGCGGTGACCCTGCCGGGGAGCTGGTCCGGGACGCATGGCGCCGTGCACGCAGCCGGATCCGGATTTGCCGCCTACCCCGAGCTGCGCTCGGCCCTGGCCGCACATCTGGACCGCGTCCATGACGGGCTCCTGCCGCGCGCCGCCGAGATTGCGCGCCTGGCGGGCCCGGAGGTGGCGTCCGGGCGGGTTTTACCGGCCGAGCAGGCCCTGCCGGTGTATCTGCGGGACGATGTAGCCCACGCCACGGTTGGCAGTCATTAAACTGACACTTGCTGTGGCGGTGTCATGAATCTGAAACACAGAGCCTCTGTAATAGCCGCGCTCCTGCAGGCTTCAACACCATGCCCGCAAAACAGGTACTGATCGTCGAGGACGAGCGTCCGATCCGCGAAATGATCGCGTTCGGCCTGAAACGCGCCGGTTTCGAGGTGCGGGAGGCCGAGGATTGCCGCGCCGCGCGTGCCGCCCTGGCGGATGCGCGCCCCGACCTGGTGCTGGTGGACTGGATGCTGCCGGACATGAGCGGGCTGGAGCTGACGCGCTCGCTCAAGCGCGACCGCGAGACGCGCGAGCTGCCGATCATCATGCTCACGGCGCGCGCCGAGGAGGGCGACAAGGTCGCCGGCCTCGAGGGCGGAGCGGATGACTACGTCACCAAGCCCTTCTCGCCGCGGGAACTGCTGGCGCGCATCAACGCCGTGCTGCGCCGGAGCGGTCCCGGTGGCGTCGACGAACTCATCGAATTCGAGGGCCTGGTGCTCGATCAGGGAAGCCACCGGGTGATGGTAGGCGAGCGCACGGTCGCGCTCGGGCCCACCGAGTACCGCATGCTCGAGTTCTTCATGACGCACCCGGAGCGCGTGTATACGCGCGATCAGCTGCTCGACCGCATCTGGGGCGGCAACGTGTACGTCGAGGAACGCACCATCGACGTGCACATCCGCCGCCTGCGCAAGGCGCTCGAGGATTTCGGTTACGATCGCTTCGTACAGACGGTCCGCGGCTCGGGTTATCGTTTCTCGGCGCGCACCATCTAGGCGCGTTCCATCCAAAGGCGCACGGTCCAAGAAGGCACGTGTCACAGATGCAACCGGCGACACAGGCATGGGGGTTCGCGGCGGTTCGGTTGCTCGGCACCGTAGTGATCGGATGCGGCGCCGGCTGGCTGTTCGGTAACCCTTTCGGCGGGCTCGCCGCCGCACTCGCGCTGCACCTCGCCTGGGTGCTCGCCAACCTCGCTCGCCTCGAATGGTGGCTGCGCCACCGCAACTACGCCGACCCGCCCGACTTCGGCGGGGTGTGGGGCGAGATTATCGCGCAGATCGTGCGCCTGCACCGCCGCAAGCGCTTCCACAAACAGCGCTTCGTGCAGCTCATGCGCCAGTTGCAGCGCTCCACCGCGGCGCTGCCGAACGGTGTCGTCATCCTCAACGCGCAGCGCGAAATCATGTGGTTCAACCGCATGGCGGCGCGGCTGCTGAGTCTGCGCCGCACGGCCGATCTCGGCATGCGCATCGAGAACCTGCTGCGCGAGCCGGAGTTCGTGCGTTACCTGGCGCGACAGGAGTTCACCAACCCGGTGATCATCCGCCAGACGAGCCCGGAGGAGTGTTACCTGTCGCTGCAGGTCGCCCCTTACGGGGACGGGCAGCTGCTGCTGCTGGTGAGCGACGTCTCGCGCCAGATGCGTCTCGAGGCGGTGCGGCGCGATTTCGTGGCGAACGCCTCGCACGAGTTGCGCTCCCCCCTCACCGTGATCTCAGGTTACCTGGAGACTCTCGGCCAGGATCCGGCGCTCGATCCTGATATGCACGGACCGGTTGCTGAAATGCGCCGCCAGGCGGAGCGCATGACCGCCATCATCCGCGATCTGCTCGAGCTGTCGCGGCTCGAGGAAACCGACGAGATCGTCGGCGGTGAGCCGATCGACGTCGCGGCGCTGCTCGCGTTGCTGCGCAAGGACACCCTGGCGCGCGCGGTCCACCCGCGCGACGTGCGGGTGCACGTCGACTCCAACGCCCGGCTGATCGGCGATGAGCCGGAGATCCACTCGGCGTTTTCCAACCTGGTCGACAATGCCGCCAAGTACACTCCGGCCGAAGGCTCGCTCGAGATGCGCTGGTGGGTGGATGAGGACGGCGGTCATTTCGCGGTGAGCGACACCGGCATGGGCATTCCGCCCGAGCACCTTCCGCGTCTCACCGAGCGTTTCTATCGCGTCGACCCCGGGCGCTCGCGAGTGACCGGCGGCTCGGGCCTGGGGCTGGCGATCGTCAAACACGTGCTGCAGCGCCACGGAGCGACCCTCGAAGTGCAGAGCACTCTCGGCAGCGGCAGCACCTTCACCTGCCATTTCCCGCCCGAGCGCGTCGCGTCGCTGGCACATTCCCTGACTACCGCAACGGCTTAGATTCTCTGCGCAACTGCCTAATTCGTAAGAAACTCTTAGCCGAGCTGTCACAGAACCGACACGTTGCCGGACGACCCTAGGGACGCTCTCGAAGGCCTCCAGGACGAGCTTCAACGCCATGGCAAACGGCAACCCCGCACGCACCGGCAGGACGACCGTCCGCACCCTGTTCCTCTCGGACATCCACCTCGGATTCAGGCACGCGCGCGTGCGCGAGCTGAACGAGTTTCTGCACGGCGTCGAGGCCGAGCGGATCGTGCTGGTCGGCGACATCGTCGATGCGCTGAGTCTGGCGCGGCGCGCATTCTGGACCGCGCAGCACACCCAGGTGGTGCGCACGCTGCTGGCGCGGCAGCGCGCCGGCGCGCGACTCATCTATATCCCGGGCAACCACGATGCGAGTCTGGCCATGCTGGCGCAGATGCTGCAGGGCCAGTTCGAAGTACACCGCGAGTGGGTGCATCGCAGCGCGCGCGGTGAGCGGCTGCTGGTGCTGCATGGCGACCAGTTCGATGGCGTGCTGCCGTGCCCGCGCTGGCTCACCCGTCTGGGCGACGTCCTGCATGATGCGACCGTGATGGTCAGCCACCGGGTGAACAATCTGCGCCGCGCACTGGGCAAGCCGTACTGGCCGCTCGCCGAGCGCATGAAGCTCAGCATCGGCGCCAGCGTGCGCTACATCGAGCAGTTCGAACGGCTCGCCGCCCGTCACGCGCGCACGCAAGGTTACGACGGCGTCGTCTGCGGGCACATTCATCGGGCCAACCTGCGCCATATCGAGGGCACGCTCTACGGCAACACCGGCGACTGGGTGGAATCCTGTTCCGCCCTCATTGAGACTCAGCAGGGCGAGCTGCAGCTGCTGCGCTGGCCGCACGCCGCGCGCCCCCGGCTGCGGCCCGCCGAGCCGCTGGTGGCCGACGCTGCGTGAGGATTGCGCTCGCAAGCGACGCCTGGGCGCCGCAGACCAACGGCGTCGTCACCACGCTCAAGTGCAGCGCCGAGACGCTGACGGCGCTCGGACACGAAGTGCGCGTGATCTCCCCGCAGGGCCTCACCTGCATTCCGTGCCCGAGCTATCCGGAGATCCGCCTGGCGCTGTCGCCCGGTGGGTATGTGGCGCGCCAACTGCGGGCGTTCGCGCCGCACGCGATCCATATCGCCACCGAGGGACCGCTGGGGCTCGCGGTGCGGCGCTACTGCCGCGCGCGCGGCGTGCCGTTCACGACCTCGTATCACACCCGCTATCCGGAGTATCTGCGGGCGCGCTGGCCCATCCCGCTCGCCGCCAGCTACGCCTGGCTGAAGCGCTTCCATGGCGCCGCCACGCGCACCTTCATCAGCAGCGCCACCCTTGAGGCCCAGCTGTCCGCCCGCGGCTTCGCGCGGCTGCACCGCTGGCGCCGCGGCGTCGATCTGCGCACTTTCCGGCCGCTGCCGCCGCACCCGCAGCTTGCACGGCTGCCGCGGCCCGTCATGGCCTGCGTGGGACGGCTGGCCGTGGAGAAGAATCTCGACGCGTTCCTCAGGCTCAACCTCCCCGGCACCAAGGTCATGATCGGTGATGGGCCGCAGCGCCACGCCCTGGCGGCGCGCCATCCGGGCGCCGTGTTCACCGGCTACCGCTACGGCGAGGAGCTCGCCCGCTGCCTGGCGACGGCGGATGTGCTGGTGTTCCCGAGTCTCACCGACACCTTCGGGCTGGCAATGATCGAGGCGCTCGCCTGCGGCGTGCCGGTGGCGGCTTTTCCGGTGCCGGGGCCCGTCGATGTAATCGAACAGGATGTGACCGGGGTCCTGCACCAGGACTTGAGTGAGGCGATACGCTCGGCCCTGCGGCTGGAGCGGCGTGTATGCGCCGAGCGCGGCGCGGGCTTCAGCTGGCACGCCGCGACCGCGCAATTCCTGGCGGGCCTGGCGCCGATCCCGCTGGCATTGCGCGCCACGCTGGCTGTCAGCCGCAGTTCCGTTATGATCGCGCGTATTGCCGCGCGCCGGCAGACGAGTGAAGCCGGAGACGCCAACTGATGGAAACCGCCGACCTCAGTCACCACATCTCGCGTCGCTTCAACGAGGACCTCGAGCGCGTGCGCAGCAAGGTGCTCGGCATGGGCGGCTTCGTCGAGCAGCAGCTGCAGAAAGCCATCACCGCGCTGGTGGAGGGCGACAGCTCCCTCGGGGAGGCGGTTGCGCTCGATGACCACCAGGTGAACAACATGGAGATCGCCATCGACGAGGAGTGCATGAAGATTCTCGCGACGCGCGCCCCCGCAGCCGGTGACCTGCGCGTGATCGTGGCGATCATCAAGACCATCACCGATCTGGAGCGCATCGGGGATGAGGGCGAGAAGATCGGCTACATCGCCTCGCGGCTGGCGACCATGGAGCGCCCGGCCGACAAATACCGGGAGATCAAGCATCTCGGCCGGGTGGTGTCGGAGATGGTGCACGACGCGCTCGACGCGTTTGCGCGCATGGACGTGGAGTCGGCGCTGCGCGTGGCACGGCAGGACCGGGTGGTGGACGAGGAATACGAGGCGATCCAGCGTCAGAGCATCACCTTCATGATGGAGGATCCGCGCACTATCCGCCGTGCGCTGGATGTCATGTGGGTGGTGCGCGCGCTCGAGCGCATCGGTGATCACGCCAAGAACATCTGCGAGTACGTCATCTACATGGTGCACGGCAAGGACATCCGCCACACCTCTCTCGATGACGTCGAGCGCGAGCTGCGCGAGGGCCGCGCCGCCGGCGCGGCCGCGGCGCCGTCGGGTTAAGGGCCGCGCCCCGATAAGCGCGTGCCAGCCAATCGGCGTCTGCTGAATTTCGCCGGCTTTGCCGTGTGCGCGGCGCTGCTCGCGTACGCCCTGTACACCCAGTTCTACCTGGGCCTGGATCCCTGCCCGCTGTGTATCTTCCAGCGCATCGGCATGGCGGTGCTGGGTGTGGTGTTTCTCGCCGCGGCGATCCATAACCCGCGCGGCCGCGGCACCTGGGGCTATGCGCTCCTGATCGCAGTCGCCGCGCTGGCGACGCTCGCGGTGGCGGCCCGGCACCTGTATGTGCAGAGTCTGCCGCCCGGTTCCCTGCCTTCGTGCGGCGCGCCGCTCGCGGTGCTTCTGAAGTACACGCCGCTGTGGCAGGTCATCCGCAAGGTGCTCACCGGGAGCGGGGAGTGCGGCGAGGTCAACTGGCGATTCCTCGGCCTCGCCATGCCGGCGTGGGTGCTGATCTGGGCGCTTATCCTGGGTGGGTTGGGCGTGACGGCGAATCTCAGGCGAGGAGCTTGCGCAGCACGTTGACGTACATGCGGTGCAGGGCATCGATGTCCTCGAGGCGCACGCACTCGTTGACCTTGTGGATAGAGGCGTTCACCACGCCGAGCTCGACCACTTCCGCCCCGAGAGGCGCGATAAAACGTCCGTCGGATGTGCCTCCGCCGGTGGACAGTTTCGGGCGTACGCCGGTGACCTGCGCCACGGCATCGCCGACCGCCGCGCACAGCAGCCGGGGAGGGGTGTAGAACGGCTCCCCCGACACATACCACTCCAGCGTGTAGCGCACGCCGTGGCGGCGCAGGATCTCCTCGACCGTCGTTTTGAGCTGCTCCAGCGTCTGCACCGGCGAGTAGCGCAGGTTGAAGCGCGCCTTGAGCTCCCCGGGAATGACGTTCGGCGCGCCGGTGCCGGCGTTGAGGTTGGAGACCTGGAAGGTGGTCGGCTGGAAATGCTCGGTCCCCTGATCCCACTCGCGACGGGTGAGTTCTGCCAGCGCCGGCGCGAGCGTGTGCACCGGGTTCTCCGCGAGCTGCGGGTAGGCGACATGCCCCTGCACGCCGTGCACGGTGAGGCGGCCGCTGAGGGAGCCGCGACGACCCACCTTGACGGTGTCGCCGATCGAGGCCTCGCTCGAGGGCTCACCCACCACGCACCAATCGAGGCGCTCGCCCCGCTCGCGCAGCACTTGCGCCACACGCCGCGTCCCATCGACCGACGGGCCCTCCTCATCACTTGTGATCAGAAATGCAATCGACCCCTTGTGATCCGGATGCGTCCCGACAAACTCCTCGGCGGCGGTGACCATCGCCGCAAGTCCGCTCTTCATGTCGGCCGCGCCGCGGCCGTACAGCACGCCGTCGCGGATCTGCGGCGCAAACGGATCGCTGTGCCACTCCTCCAGCGGACCGGTGGGCACCACGTCGGTGTGTCCGGCGAAGCAGAACACCGGTCCCACCCCGCCGCGCCGGGCCCAGAAGTTCTCGACACCGCCAAAGCTCAACTGCTCGATGGCGAAGCCGGCTGCCGCGAGGCGCTCGATCATGAGCTGCTGGCAGCCTTCATCGGCGGGGGTGATCGAGCGGCGCGCGATGAGAGCCTTAGTTAATTCAATGGTTTGCGACATTACCTTAGGGGGCTTTGGTGGGTCGGCGGCGCATCGCTTGAGGGGGTGAAGCGGTGCGCGTTTATACGGCTTGAGATCGCCGCGGGGCAAGCGGCACCTCATGTCACGCGGCTGCAAACTCCTGCAGCAACACTGTGTGCCGCGGTCACAGGGACGTGACCGCCTCGCCCGTGCGCCTCACGGCGCCTGCAGGGCTGTCATCAGAGCGTCACATCATTGTCATCTAATCCCCGCCAATTCCCGCAAAGCCCAGGAGTGGACTCATGAAATCATTCATCGCGAAGCCGATGCTGGTGGTAGTGGCCGGCGTCGCCGCGTTCGCCGGCGCGGCGCGGGCGGCCGACATTTCCGGCGCCGGCGCGACCTTCCCCTATCCCATCTACTCGAAATGGGCCGACGCGTACCGGCAGCAGACCGGCATCGGACTCAACTATCAGTCGATCGGTTCCGGCGGCGGTATCAAGCAGATCAAGGCGAAGACCGTCACGTTCGGCGCCTCGGACATGCCCTTGAAGCCCGAGGAGCTGAAGGAAGCCGGGCTGGTGCAGTTCCCGATGATCATCGGCGGCGTGGTGCCGGTGGTGAACATCAAGGGTGTGCAGCCTGGCCAGCTGGTGCTCGACGGCGCGACCCTGGCGGCCATCTATCTCGGCGACATCACCAGGTGGAACGACGCGCGCATCAGGAAGCTCAATCCGAAGCTCCCGCTCCCGGACACCACGATCGCCCCGGTCTACCGCTCCGACGGCTCCGGGACCAACTTCCTGTTCTCCGACTACCTGTCGAAGTCGAGCCCGAAGTTCCAGCAGACCGTGGGCGCCAACACCTCGGTGCAATGGCCGGTGGGCATCGGCGCCAAAGGTAACGAGGGCGTCGCCAACATGACTCACCAGACCGACGGCGCTATCGGCTATGTCGAATACGCCTACGCCAAGCAGACCAACATGGCGTATTGCGGTCTCGTCAACAAGGCGGGCAAGACGGTCGTGCCCAGCACCGAGGCGTTCCAGGCGGCAGCCGCGAACGCCGACTGGGCCCATGCAGCGGGCTATCACCTGATCCTCACCGATCAGCCAGGCGAGAAGAGCTGGCCGATCACAGGCGTGAGCTTCATTCTCGTGTACGCCGTGCCGCCGGATCCGGCCGCAACCGCGGAAGCGCTCAAGTTTTTCGACTGGGCCTATAACAACGGTGCCAAGATGGCGGCTGAGCTGGACTACGTGCCGCTGCCGGGGAGCCTGATCCAGCAGGTCCGCACGACCTGGCAGAAGGAGATCAAGGGTGCGCCCGGCCTGGCGAGCGCGCCTGCCGACGGGAAGCGGATGTAAAGCGATACGGGCGCGCCTGCGGCGCACGGCCGCCGCAAGGCGCGGACGTAAGCGTACGCTTTGAGCTTAAACGGCGGCCGTCCCGCGCTCGCGGGTGGCCGCCGGTTTCGGTTACGGGGAACACCAGCGTGACAGGTTGCCGTTCGCAATGAACACGGTCGCTGCTGCCATCGATCCGCGACATGCCGCGGGGCAGCGGTTGCGCGAGCGGGTCTTTCGCAGCGCCACCTTCCTTGCCGCGATTCTGGTGTTGGCGCTCCTGGGCGGAGTGGCGGTGTCGCTCCTGACCGGAGCGTGGCCGGCATTCGCCCACTTCAAGCTGAGCTTTCTCACGCGCGAGATCTGGAATCCCGTCACCGAGCAGTTTGGTGCGCTCGCACCCGTGTACGGCACGCTGGTCACGTCGTTCCTGGCACTGCTGCTGGCGATTCCCGTGAGTTTAGGTGTTGCCATCTTTCTCACCGAAATGGCGCCGGTGTGGCTCAAGCGCCCGGTGGGCGTAGCGATCGAGCTGCTCGCGGCGGTGCCCAGCATCATCTATGGCATCTGGGGCCTGTTCGTGCTGGCGCCGGTGCTGCAGCGGCACGTGCAGCCGTGGCTGATCGCCTGGCTGGGTCCGCTGCCGCTGATCGGCAAGCTGTTTCAGGGGCCGCCATACGGCATCGGCGTACTCACGGCGAGCTTCGTGCTCGCGATCATGGTGATCCCGTTCATTTCCGCGGTGATGCGCGATGTGTTCGAGACCGTGCCGGACGTACTCAAGGAGTCTGGCTACGGCCTGGGAGCCACGACCTGGGAAGTGATCTGGCAGGTGGTCATACCGTACGCGCGCACCGGCATGATCGGCGGCATCATGCTCGGGCTGGGGCGCGCCCTGGGCGAGACCATGGCGGTTACCTTCGTCATCGGCAACGCGCACCGCATCGGCTCATCGCTGCTCGCGCCCGGCACCACCATCTCGGCGTCCATCGCCAACGAATTCACGGAAGCGGTCGGCGACCTGTACAGCTCTTCGCTGGTCGCACTCGGCGCGCTGCTGTTCCTGATCACCTTCTCGGTGATTGCGGCCGCGCGCTTCATGCTGATGCGCCTCGAACGCCGGGCGCTGTCATCCGTATGAACCGCCGCGCGATCCGCAAGCTCACCAATGTCCTGGCGCTCGCCCTCTCCGGCCTCGCCACCGCCGTCGGGCTGTTCTTTCTCGGCGCCATTCTCTGGACGCTCATCAGGAACGGTCTGGCCGGTGTGTCGTTCAGCCTGTTCACCGCCATGACTCCGCCGCCCGGCGGCCGCGGCGGACTGCTGAACGCGATCTACGGCAGCGTGGTCATGACCGTGATCGGCATTCTCATCGGCGGTCCGATCGGCATGCTCGCCGGCACCTATCTTGCGGAGTACGGCCGCACGTCGCGCCTCAGCACGGTAATCCGTTTCGTGAACGACGTCCTGCTGTCCGCCCCGTCGATCATCATCGGCCTGTTCGTGTACGAGTTGCTGGTGATCCGCATGGGGCATTTCTCGGCGATCGCAGGCGCCGTGGCCCTCGCCATCATCGCCATGCCGGTCACGGTGCGCACCACCGAGGATATGCTGAATCTCGTGCCGCAGGGGATGAAGGACGCCTCCACCGCCATGGGCGCGTACCCCTGGCGCACGATCACCGACGTGATCTACCCGGCCGCCCGCAGCGGCATCCTCACCGGCCTGCTGCTGGCGGTGGCGCGTATCAGCGGCGAGACCGCGCCGCTGCTGTTCACCGCGCTCAACAACCAGTTCTGGAGCAGCAATCTCGCAGCTCCCATGGCCAACCTGCCGGTGGTGATCTTCCAGTTTGCCTTGAGCCCCTATCCGAACTGGCAGCAGCTCGCCTGGTCCGGCGCCCTGCTCATCACGCTGAGCATTCTCATCCTGAGCATCAGCGCGCGCCTGGTGGTGTCCTCGCTCAATTCCGGCGGCAGGCACTGATGAGCGCAACCCAAGCCCAGTTCGGCGCGCGGCCGGTCGCGGTCAGCGAGGCAACCCCGGTCAAGTTCGAGGTGCGGCATCTCGATTTCTACTACGGCAGCGCGCAGGCGCTCAAGGACGTCAGTCTCTCGCTGCCCGACCGGCGGATCACTGCTTTCATCGGTCCCTCCGGCTGCGGCAAGTCCACGCTCCTGCGCGTGTTCAACCGCATGTACGCGCTGTACCCGGGCCACCGCGCCAGCGGCGACGTGCGGCTCGACGGCGAAGACATCCTCGCTCCCACGGTCGACGTGGCTGAACTGAGGTTCCGGGTGGGCATGGTGTTCCAGAAGGCCACACCCTTTCCCATGTCGATCTTCGACAACGTGGCCTTCGGACTGCGCCTGTCGCGGCGCATTTCCCGCAGCGAGCTCACCGACCGGGTGGAGGAGGCGCTGCGCGATGCCGCCATGTGGGAAGAGGTGAAGGACAAGCTGCAGGGGGACGGGCGCAGCCTCTCGGGGGGCCAGCAGCAGCGGCTGTGCATCGCGCGTACCCTGGCGCTGCGCCCCGAGGTTATCCTGTTCGATGAGCCCACGGCGGCGCTGGATCCGATCTCCACGCTACGCATCGAGGAGACGCTGCAGAGTCTGCGCGAGCGCTATTGCATCGCCATCGTCACCCACAACCTGCAGCAGGCGGCGCGCGTTTCGAACGTCACCGCCTTCATGTACCTGGGCGAGCTGGTGGAGATCGGCCCGACGGAGCAGATCTTCACGGCGCCCAGGCACCGCCGCACCGATGACTATGTCACCGGAAGATTCGGCTGAGGGCCCGAAGGCCATGAGCACACCGGCCGCACCCCCGCGCGCCGCGGCCGCGCCGGCTGCGGCGACCGGCAACGGCGGCGCCACCCCGGAGAGCGTCGCGCGGCAGCGCGCCGGCGAGGGCGGCCTGAACCTCAAGCCGAGCGGCCGAATGCACGCCCCCGCATCGGCTGACGCGGCCGGCCAGGCCGAAGCCGCGATCGAGAATCCCGTGTTCTCGTGCCGCGACGTGAGTGTCTTCTACGGCGCCAAACAGGCGCTGAAGAATGTCACCCTGGACGTCGCGCGCCGCCAGGTGCTGGCGATGATCGGCCCTTCCGGGTGCGGCAAGTCGACGTTCCTGCGCTGCCTCAATCGCATGAACGATACGATCCCCGGGGCGCGCGTCACCGGCTCGATCAAGCTCGACGGCCGCAACATTTACGATGAGCGCCAGGACGCGGCGCAGCTGCGCGCCCGTATCGGCATGGTGTTCCAGAAACCGAACCCGTTCCCGAAATCGATCTACGACAACGTCGCTTACGGTCCGCGCATCCATGGCCTGGCGCGCAGCCGCGCGCAGCTCGATGACATTGTGTGCACCAGCCTGACGCGCGCCGGACTGTGGGATGAGGTGAAGGACCGTCTCAGCAGCCCCGGCACCGGTCTCTCGGGCGGACAGCAGCAGCGCCTGTGCATCGCGCGCGCCCTCGCCGTGCAGCCCGAAGTGATTCTCATGGACGAGCCGTGCTCCGCGCTCGATCCGGTTGCGACGGCGCGCATCGAGGATCTGATCGATGAGCTGCGCGAGTCGTATGCGATCGTGGTCGTCACGCACTCGATGCAGCAGGCGGCGCGTGTGTCGCAGCGCACCGCATACTTCCATCTCGGGGACCTGATCGAGGTCGGTGATACCGACCGGGTGTTCACCAACCCGCGCCACCGTCTCACGGAAGACTACATAACCGGACGATTCGGCTAGCGCGCGGCTGGCGCGGTACGGAATTTGCGGCGGAAAAAGTTCGGGCCCGCGCAAGCGGGCCCGAAATGCTCCGTGGATCGCTGCGCGGGCTCTAGAATTTGAAGCGGATACCGGCGGTGGTGGTGAGGGTGGACTTGTTGAGGAAGCCGCTGGCGAGCCCGTCCTGCACTCCGGTGTAGAAGGTGCCAAGGTAGCCATCGAAGCGCTTGGCAAAGCGATAGTCGGCCACCAGCGAGAAGGCATTCTCGGTGCCGCTGCAGGCACTGTTGGAGGCGTCCGAGCAACCCGCCTTAGCGCCGGTGGCGAAGCTGTTCTGCTTGTAGCCGTAGTAGGCCGCCAGCAGATCCAGATCCGGTGTGGCGGCGATTTTCACCCCCGCCCAGAACACCTGCAGGGTCTTCTGGTTGTCGAAGGCGGCATTGTTGACGTAGGCCAGCACGTAGCCGCCGATGGTGAGGGAGCCGCGGGCGAGCGGGGTGGCCGGGTTGTCAAAGGCGATGTGCTCGTAGCCGGCCGAGAATTTCACCATCCCGACGCTGTACGACCCCATGACCCCAAAGGTCTCATTGTCCGAGATCGTGCCCGCGAGTGAGTTGCTCGAGGAGAAGCACAGCGCCCCACTGGGGTTGGCCGGCGGGGTGACGGAGGTGGTGCACAGCGTGCCCAGGTCCGAGACCTGCGCGGCGCTCATTGCGGCGGTGGCGATGGCGTTGTGCTTTTTCGCGTAGTACGCATCGACCGAGCCGCCGGCGAACTCCCCACCCAGCTGCGCCTGCACCGCGGTGTTGGCGCTGCCGCTGGCGCCGCTGAACTGGTAGAGCGCCCCCAGGTGCACCGCGCCGTACTTGGCGGTGTAC
>Ga0210394_10001383_pt1 | contig 39354 bp, 49 predicted proteins | sample IncBWC12MmetaG_FD_160121 | JGI IMG/M metagenome (GOLD analysis project Ga0210394, IMG submission 160121) | Forest soil microbial communities from Barre Woods Harvard Forest LTER site, Petersham, Massachusetts, United States - Inc-BW-C-12-M | ecosystem: Environmental > Terrestrial > Soil >... | reverse complement strand
GCTACCAAAGCAATGCTACAATCTGAGTACAACCAATTAAACCCAGTGAAACTACTGGCTGAAATACGTACGTTACTGACTCAATTGGGTAAGACGCTACGGTAACCTTTTATTTTGAGGGATTACGCCTTGCTTGCTTGCCAAAAACAGATCGGCGGCCGTTGATTCGACCCGGCTAAAGTCATAAGTTGTTTCGGCGAGGGTTGCTTCTAAAGTTTTGACGTCGGAGGCTTCAAAGCCAATGAGCACATGGCCGGTGTCAGCACCTTGGCCACGGTAGTGGAATAGGCTGATGTTCCAGTTGTTGCCAATGGCTTGCAGGAAGTCGTTGAGGGCGCCAGGGCGTTCTGGGAACTGAATGTCATAGAGGTGTTCGTGTTTGGCTTCACTACTGGTGCCACCTATCATATGGCGAATGTGCTCCTTCGCCAGTTCGTCCAAGGATAGATCGTGATAGGTGTAGTTGTATTTGTCTAGATGGCCCACGAAGGCTTGTTTGTCTTTTTCGCTTGGCACGCCGATGCCAACACATATATATGCTTCGTTGCGGCTGGTTAAACGGTAGCTGAATTCGGTGATGGCGTAGCCGTTTACTACTTCTTTACAGAAATGTCGCAGTGCACCTGGTTGTTCGAGCAAGCGAACGGCAAATAGGGCTTCTTTGCCGCTACCAAGTAAGGTTCGCTCGGCGATGAACTGCAAGCGTTCAAAGGTCATATTAGCCCCAGAACAGATAGCCACAGATACGGATTTGCTTGGAAGTTCGTGTGCGAGCGCCTGAATGCCTGCCGTTGCCAACGCGCCAGCTGGCTCGACAATGCTGCGAGTTTCCTCAAAAATACTTTTAATGGCCGCGCAAACTTGGTCGACATTCACGGTAATAACTTTGTCGACATATTTCTTGGCGGTAGCGAAGGTGTGTTCTCCAACTTGCTTGACAGCCACACCGTCGGCAAAGATACCGACATGCGGCAAAATGACGCGTTTATTTGCCTTGAGTGATGCATGCATCGCGGCACTATCTTCGGGCTCAACACCGATGATTATGACGTCTGGGCGGATAGCCTTGACGTACTGGGCGATTCCGGCTAGTAGTCCACCGCCACCAACTGGTACAAAAATGTGGGTGACGTTTGGATTTTGTTCCAGGATTTCGCGCCCAACGGTTCCCTGGCCAGCAATCACTAGCGGATCGTCGAAAGGATGAATAAACACCCGGCCCGATGATTTGATGATTGCTTGCGAGTGTTCGTAGGCATCGGAATAGCTGTCGCCAAACAGCACGACCTCTGCGCCATACGACTGTACGGCTTCAACTTTGATACTGGGCGTGGTGCGTGGCATGACAATCAGTGCGGAGATGCCGAGCTTTTTGGCACTCAATGCAACACCTTGGGCGTGGTTGCCGGCGCTGGCTGCAATCACACCTTTTTTGCGCTCATCGGGAGTCAATTGCGACATTTTGTTGTAGGCACCACGGAGCTTGAACGAATGAACGGATTGCAAATCTTCGCGCTTTAAATAAACGTCGTGCCCAAGCTGACTGGTTAATTTTGGCGCTAATTGTAGTGGTGTTTCTTCGGCAACATCATAGACGTTGGCGAGCAGTGTTTGGCGGAGGGCTTCTTCCATGGCTTAGGCAGCCTCCGCTTCTTTGTATGCGACGGCTTCAATTTCGACAACTAATGGTGTTTCGCCTGCAACTTTGGGTAGTGCAGCGACTTGCACGGTGCTGCGAGCTGGTCGTGGATTGTCGAAAAAAGTTTCGTAGACGGCATTTACCGACGCAAAATCGTCGATGTTTGTGACAAAGATGGCTGTTTTAATGACGTCGTTCATGGTTAGATTTTGCTCGGCCAAGAGGGATTCTAGGTTATATAAGACTTGCTTGGTCTGCTGAGCAACGTCCGCACTGGCTGTCTTGGTAAGCGGGTCAACGCCAACTTGCCCGGATATAAAATAGAAATTGCCGGCTTTGCGAACGGGTGTGTACGGGCCAAATGTTAGGTTTAGATCAGTCATAGTGTTTCTTCCTCGGTGACATTAGTAACATCAACCAGTTTTGTTAATTGAGCGACGATTTGATTCATGGTTTCTAGCGCGCCGTACGCGGTGATGGTCATAGCGGAAAAGCTACGGTTGTTGATGTCGGCGGTTACGGCCAGGGCTTCGATGTTGTGACCTCGGCGGCCAAAAACTTGGGCACAACGAACAAGCACGCCAGGGCGATTCCGAACGGTGAGCGTCAATATATAGGTGTGATCGGTGTCTTTTTTCATCTGTTTAGGTACTCCCCACGGGTTTTTCGAGTTTTTCAGTTGGCGCTTCGGTGAGCATGTCGGTGTAGGCTCGGCCGGCTGGAATCATTGGGTAGACGTTGTCGGTTTTGGCAACTTCGCAGTTCACCAGTACCGGACCGTTGTAGGCCATGACTTTTTGGATGATGCTGTCGACTTTGCTTGCCTTTTCGATGTTGAAGGCTTTAATGCCGTAACTTTCGGCTAATTTTACAAAATCCGGATTGCCTTCCAAGTCTACGCCACTCAAGCGATTATCGTAAAACAACTCTTGCCACTGGCGTACCATGCCCAGGTAATGGTTGTTTAGGACGAAGATCTTAATGGGCAGTTTGTGTAGTGCCGCCGTAGCTAGTTCGTAAAGTGTCATTTGGAAACCGCCGTCGCCTACAATAGCAACGACCGGCTTGTCTGGGCAGGCAAACTGGGCGCCAATAGCACTTGGCAGGCCAAAGCCCATCGTGCCAGCACCACCAGAGGTAACCCACTGATTGGCGTGTTTGGTTTTGAGGAACTGAGCGGCCCACATTTGGTGCTGGCCAACGTCGGTGGTGACGATGGCTTCGCCGTTGGTTATGTGGTTTAGGCTGTCAAGAATGTGTTGCTGCGTCAGGCCGTGCTCGTCGCTGTAGCCGAGTGGAAACTGTTTGCGGTAGCCATCAAGGCGCACTCGCCAGTTTTGATGATTGGCAGCTTGTTTAGTTGCCTGCAACTGAGTCAAGAACTGTTTGGCATCGGCGACAATCGCAATGTCGGGGCGAATCATCTTGCCCATTTCGGCGGCGTCGATATCAACATGAACAATGGTTGCGTCTTTGCCAAAGCTCTTGCCATCACCAATGATACGGTCATCAAAGCGTGAGCCAATATTAAGCAACAAATCTGCTTCTAGAATTGCCTTGTTAGCGTAGGCCGTGCCGTGCATGCCAAGCATTCCGTATGCCAGTGGTGTTGTTTCGTCCACGGCGCCCTTGCCAAGCAAGGTTGTGACAACGGGCACGTCAAACTGTTTGCTGACTGCACGTAATTGATCCTGAGCATCAGCAAGCAGTACGCCGTGACCAGCCAAGATAACCGGTTTTTGGGCTATTTGTAACAGATCAGTGGTACGCTTGATAGTTTTGGCGCTAATGGTTGCCAGTTTTGGTGCGGTCACCTGGCTTGCAGAGATTTCGAGTGAACCCGTGAACGGTCCTGAACTTACATCTTTTGGAATGTCGATGAGCACCGGACCTGGTCGGCCAGTCGTGGCAATACTAAATGCTTCGTGGACAATTTCTGGCAGCTGATTTGTTTCGAGAATCAGGTAGTTGTGCTTTGTAACGGGCATGGTGATGTTGAATACGTCAGCTTCCTGGAAGGCATCGAGTCCAAGCATTGGCCGAATCTGCTGCCCAGTAATGGCGATCATCGGCACGCTGTCCATATGCGCCGTCATCAGACCTGTCACAATGTTGCCTGCGCCTGGCCCAGATGTTACCAGTATGACGCCTGGTTTGCCGCTAGCTCGAGCATAGCCATCGGCGATATGCGCTGCGCCTTGCTCGTGCCTGGTTAAAATAAGTTTGATTTTCGTGCCAGTGGTAATAATGGCGTCAAAGATCGGGATTGCCGCTCCGCCAGAATAGCCAAATATATATTCAACGCCGAGTTTTTCGAGGCAATATATGAGTGCTTCCGCGCCGTTTATGTCTTGTTTTTTCATAATGCTCCGTTGTTGCTTACTCTGTTTGACACGGTATCTTCCTTTTACATTAAAAAACAGGCTCTGGTTGAAGCCTGTTTGTGGTGCCTGGGCTGTGCGGTGAGCGTTTTACTGCTCGGTGGCTTCAACCATAGTGAAGCACAGCCCCGATAGGCCGAGAATGCTAATCACCACAATGCTCAATAGGTTGAAACTCATATCAGTTCTATCTAACGCCTACTGGGCTTGCTTGTCAAGCTGTTCTAATTTGTACTGCGTGTAACGCTCGGCGGCAAGCCTGGTGAGGGCTTCGTCTTCGCCTTGATTAACAAACTTCATGGCGTCGGCCAATAGCGGATGGACTTCTGCTAGTTTTTCGTGCATTTCTTGTACTAGTTTACGATAGCCAGGGTGACCCTGCGGACTGGTGCGCAGTTCGTGCAGATGGAAGGCTTCGCGGGCATTGTAAGTAACTTTCCACCGCATTTTGTGGCCAAGCAGTGTGGCGTATTGGGCTTCAAGTGCGTAACCGGCAGCTTGCATGGTGCTATAGAGTTCCAGGCTGATGCTAAAACATTGCTCAAATTCATCTGTTAAACCGGCTTCGTCGATGAGCGTAGGTGTGTCGTAGCCATAGCGCGGTGTCAGTAGTTGCCACTCCAGATCGTCGACCATGCGGTGACGCTGTAAGTCGCGGAAAATGCCGTAATCACATACCAAATCCCAGCTATAGTGGATTTTTTCGAGTGCTCTGCCAGGTCGATGGCGGCGGTTGAGGCGTTCGCCCACGTAGGCAGTGAACGTTTTAACTTTTTGCTCGTATGACCAGCTATCGACTTCTTTCTGGATGTCTTTGAGCGGTAAGTTGCTGTGTTCGTATAGCATATCGGCAACGATGCTTAGCTCGCTCTTAGGCCAAGATTCAACTAAGGTTACGGCTTCGGTGCCGTCATCGGCGTAGGTATCGGATAAGTACTCTTTTGCAAGCGCCGCAACGGCGTGAGCAGTGTTGGAGCGGTAAGCAATCATGGCGCCGCCACGGTCGGGTTTATCGGCGCGTTCTAGGAATGCTGGAACGATTTTACGGCCTTGTTCAAGCATATTGTTGCCGGTATCTTGTGCTTCGAGTAGATCATCACTTTGCAAATGCATAATTAAGCTCTCTAGCGCTTGGCCAGAGGCAAAAATGCCAACGGTAGATTTTGTGGCTACCGGCAATAGGAAGCGGCAGGCGTCACAGGCTTGGGCGCGTGTGGCACCTTTCCAGGCAATGTCGCGCTCGGCTTCGGGCACATCTGAGTTGGCCTGGACGTACGTTGTTAACTTGTGGACGAGGTCTGAATATATATCAAAAATCTTGTCGAGACTTTCGATGTATATTTGCTTGGTTTTGGCGTCGAGATTTCGAGGTACGAAGTATTTGTAGTTGCCTGCTTTATCCTTCTGGTCGAAGTAAATGTAGCGCGTAGATTGTTCAAGATAAGCTGCCAAACGTCCCCATTCAAGTTTTTTGGTCAGCAAGTTCGAAGCATTTTCGACCACCATGTGGATGCCGGCTAGCTGTTGGACTGAGTCGTCGCCGTAGGCTGTAATGACGCGCTGCAACAGCTTTTCGTCCTTGCCAACCTTACCGCCAAATTCATCCAAGAGCGTAATGCGCATGTCGTCACCGCGGCGGCTTAGCCGAGCCATAGCAGCGGCAATGGTCATCGGGCTGAGTTTGTCGGTAAAGGTGTAGACATTACCATCTACGGAAGTGACGGCGTCTTGCAAGTAGTTACGTCCAGCGTCGGTAACTTGGAACAAGCCGTTCTTCTTTTCAACAAGTGGTGCATCAGAAACTAGTTGTTCTTTTTGGGGTAATTGTTTGTCTTCGATGATCTGCTTGACAGACACCGGCTCGCTCACGGCTGCTCCGACCTTGCTTGGCTCGCGAACGGCGAGTGCTTCGGCTACGAGTTTCCAGATGTTATCGGCCACTGTTGCCGCATCGTCGGTTGCAAAAACTACCGGTAAATTACGCTGCTTGGCTTCCCAAAGATAGCCGGCGCGAACGCGCTCTAAGAATGCCTCGTCGAGGTTATCGAATCGTTCGCCTTGAGCACGGTTGCCAACCCGTTCCTTGAGCATCTGAACCGGTGCATCGAGCACAACACAAAGGTCTGGCTCGACACCATTGACGGCAAATTCGATAATTTTGTTGATGGTTTCGTAATCGGGCACATCACCACGGCCGTAATACTGAATGGCAAGCGTTGTTAGGTAGTTGCGATCAACAACACAAATCACGCCTTGTTCAACACTTTTTTTGATCACTTGGAGCGATTGCGAACGGGCGGCGTTGTAGAGTAACACTTCGGTGTTGGTGTTCATTGGGTAGCGTGGGTCTTGGGTGAGCTGTCGCAAGGCACGAGCGGTGAGGTCGCTCTGGCTATCGGGTTCGCGCAGCATGCGAACGGGTAATCCGGCAGCCTGCAAACGGCGTGCTAGTTCGTTTAACTGCGTGGTTTTGCCGACGCCTTCCGGCCCTTCTAGGACGATGTATTTACCCTTACTCATAGGCTAATCCTTCGATCTTTACGGGTAGCTTGCGCTGGTCTTTGTAAGCTTTGGGTAGCATCATGTCTGGTGACCAAGTTTTGATAATGGTGTCCAGATCAGTGCCTTGCTGGTATTTGCCACTAAAGCCAGCATCGCGCCCAACACCGTAATTACCGTCAACTGGACCAGTTTCGTGGAAGATGATCTGCGCAAAGCGCTCGCCAACAGGCAGCAAGACGGTTTCACGCTCGTTGAGGTTATAAATTTCCAAGGTTAAACGGTTGATGTAGCCTGGGTCAATCCAGCCGGCGTCAAAGCAAACGGCAATACCATTGCGCCCCCAGCTAGAACGGCTACGAACTTCGCAGGCGCCCGGTGGCTTAATGCCAAAGAACTCATGGGTGTGTGCCAAAATCCGTTCACGTGGCTTGAGTGCAATAACAGGGTGATCGAGCGGTATGTTTGCCACCGGAGCAATGCCGTTGAGTTTGCACCATTCACCATGTGGCATAGCTTTATATGGGCCATCAAAATAGCGTTCGACGTCTTCGCGGTCGAACGGATTGTAGATGGTACGCTCGTTCATCCGCTCAATGCGGTAGTAGTGATAACCAAGCGTCACATCGAGGCTGGCGTGAGAGACTTGCTTCGCGTCGAACGGCACACAAACAATGTGACCTTCATCGATAGCTGCGCGAATTTGAGTGTTGCTGTAAACCCCCACATTTACCTCCTCTATTTTCTCTATTCTACACAATAACTTGCAAGTAATTCAAATAAATTCAGGTGTAAAAAGTACGTCACTATAGCTTCGGGGCAAGTAAGTTGGCTTTCATGAAACTTCCATGGACTATTTTGCAGTCGTTCGGTTGTCTAAATTACTGTAATAATCCGATGAATTGTTCGGTAACCCTCCGGGTAATTCTTAGAAATTCCTGCATATTCCGGTTAGCTCCGGGATCGGTACTTGCGGGAGAATAGTTTGGCCTGTACACGCCGTGGACAAGCCACCTACCCCGTGTTATTGCTTGGTCTTTTCTCTCGTGCCTTAGGCCAAGCGTCAGTGACGTGAAGTTTCGTGGGCCAGCCTTGCATAGTCGGACTGCTGTTGTCACGTTGACTGTAGGAAATTCGATATCCTGCACTAACTCGGCCTGTAGGCTTCTGTTGTCGTGGGTAGTTTGGGTGGCGGTATGGCCAGGATAGGCCTCGTTGCTAATAAGGGCTGCCATTGCAGCGGGCACTGAAATACCATTACTGGGACGCAGTAGAGACCGGCAGAAGTCATAGGTTACAGGCTCACTACGAGAGGCCTGTTCCAGAAAAGACGTAAGGGCTTGTAGTGCTTTGTCTGGCTGCATTGTTTCTAACTGTTCGCTCATCTAAAATTATCCCGTCTATCTAGCTATAGTACGATAAAACACTAATGCCGCAATGTGACTTCTTTTATCAGAAAATTTATAAGTAGGTATATGCTAGCACGGTATTGCCTGTGAAGTAATGCGACTTGATTGTTGTTTTCGCTTTATAATTATGGTATTGTCGCTTTGAACATGTAATGAGGGGTACGACCTATGGCTGGAGTCTCCAAAGCAGAGTGGCCTACACCTGAAGGCAGAGAAGTATTTGCGTCGAGTGACCGTGATGGGGGTTTTCTAGGTCTGAGGAGAAAGCAAGTCATAGGGGCGGCTGCTGTTGCGGCGGCTGCCACCACCACCATTACAGTAGCCCTGCTAAATAGCAATAACGGCTCGCACCATACGGAAGCGAAACCTACACCGACGCCAAGCAGCACGCACAATGTTGCGCCCGCTACGCCAGACTTAGAAAAATTTACTATTGTTATTCGCGGCAAGACCCCGAGCTGTGTTATAAACCCACAGCCTTATACCATTCTTCCGGGGGACAACATATATACTGTTACGAAAACACATCAGCTACCAGCCGAACAATCATTGCTCCCTGAGGTGTTTGCGGCAACGGTAGAGGTCAACCAAGAACATAAACTGGTTGGCGCCAACCCTAACCTCATCCATCCAGGACAGCCCTTAATGCTCTTTGAGCACTGTACTAACACTGGCTGATGTAGCTAATAAACAAGGGTCTATCAAATCTCATTTGGCGTATATGCTCTGTCAATGACCAAGCAATAGTTGTTGGTAGCATTGGCACATCTAATGAAATGATTGTCACGAACCGTCTGATATCGGTTACAATAGAGCACAGTATGTCGACGTCATTTGCTCGTTTATTTAAGGTTCGACGTGAGTTTCTGCTTGATCTGGTTGTGTTTACCGTTGGTATGCACGGCTTGTTTGTACTGGCAACGACGCTGCTCGATCAGTTGGCGCAGCGCAATGGCTCACGCATCACCGATATCGATATTGATATTCCGCTATTGATTGGTCTTGGGCTGATCTATTTAAGTACGTTGCTGCGACGACGCAAACAAACTGCCTGGGCCGTTGCGTTGTGTTCTTATGTCTTCATGATTGGGTTTTATTCGATGCGGATTACGGCTGCGCTAGGAAGAGGCGACTTATTGTCATTTACCGGTAAATTTGTGGTGCCGGTGGTTATTATTGGTCTGTTAAGTTTGAATCGACGGATGTTTACGGTCAAAAGTGATATTCGCAGCTTTGGTTTCTCGCTGCGATTTACACTGATTATTCTGATAGTTGCATTCGCATATGGCACCGCGGGTTTTATGCTGATGGATCGTCATGATTTCCATGAGGAAATTACGTTAACTGAGGCTATGCATCGCACGGTTGACCAGTTTGGCTTAACGACCAATAGTCCGCTGCAGCCACATACCAGGCGTGCCCATTTGTTTGTTGATTCACTGTCGGTGGTGAGTGTTGCTGCGGTAACCTACGCTGTTATTTCGTTGTTTCAGCCAATTCGTTCCAGGGTAGCAAGTCACCATGACACGCGAACGCTTGCCGAACGGCTGATGAGCGATGCTCCAGGAAAGAGTGAGGACTTTTTTAAGCTTTGGCCTCTCGATAAAACGTATCTTTTTGACAATGCTAGCCGAAGCGGGCTTGCTTATAAGGTGGAGCGTGGCGTTGCACTGGTTGTTGGTGACCCGTTTGGTGATCGGCCAAATGCCAAGCAACTCCTAAAAAGCTTCGAAGACCTCTGTTATAGCAACGACTGGTCGCCGGTTTTTGTGCATACGGAACCAGACTGGAATGCGTTTTATCGACGGCATGGCTATAGCTTGCAAAAAATTGGTGAAGAAGCAATTGTTAACCTGGCAAATTTTAATGATCAGGTAAAACGCAATAAATATTTTCGCCAAATTAAGAATAAATTCGAGCGTGAAGGCTTTACGAATGAAGTCCTCCTGCCACCACATAACAAAGCATTGATTGCCCGTTTGACAACGATTTCGAACGAGTGGCTTAGTAAGCCAGGCCGTGGCGAGCGTGGCTTCATGATGGGCAATTTTAGCGAAGACTACATGCAACAATGCCCGATAATCATTGCCCGTGATAGCGCTGGCACAATCCAAGCTTTTTTGAATCAGATCCCTTCCTATGACGCTGATGAGGCTAATTTTGATTTATTACGACATGCAAGTGACAGTCCAGGTAACATCAACGACTATGTCTTGATGGCCTTCATTGATCATCTTTCGCAACAAGACCATAAACGACTCAACATGGGGTTGTGTCCACTTGCTGGTCTGCATGATCTGGAAGAAAAGTCGGTTATTAGTCGGGCAATGCAATTTTTATACTCTAATGGTGATAGGTTCTATTCGTTTAGTGGCCTGACACGTTTTAAGTCAAAATATGAACCGGAGTGGAGCGATCGCTATGTTGCCTACAAGGGTGGTGTTCGAAACTTTGTCCGGGCTATGAATGCGCTCACTCGCGCTATGCGGGTGAAGTCCTAATTTTTTTTGAGCCAAACCCCATGAGTGGCACGGTGGAAGGGGCGCCCCGGCGCGCGGAACGCTAGTGAGCACGCCGGGGAAGGTAGCCGGAGTGACGAGGCTCGCGGGGTTTGGCTCAAATGTCTGATGTCAGAAGCGGGGCTATCACTTGCGTAGTCTTTTTATGAACGTCTTCGATGCTATCGCTAGCGTCGATGGTCGTGGCTTTATAGCGTGCGGCAGCAGCGATGTAGCCTTCTGTGGTACGTGTGTGGTAGGCCTCTTTTTGTTGCTCGAAGTAGTCGGTAGCCTTTTGGCGATCTGTGCGGCGATTCTGAAGTGTTTCGAGTGGTGCGCTGTAGACGATGAGTTTGTCAGGCTTGAAAGCTTCCAGGCTTTTGTCGCAGGCCGCATAGCCGAGTGTTTCGTCGAGCCCGTCACCGTACACTTGGTAGGCAATGAGCGATAGTGGGCTGCGGTCGACTAGGATGATTGTTCCCTGCCGCCGCTTTTGTTCGAGCTCTTTGGCGAGCGCGTAGTAGATTGCCAAACTAATATGAAGATTAGTATTTGCTGGCCGCGCTGCGCTCGAAAACATCACCGTGCGTAATGCTTCGCCAATCGGTGTACCGCCAAAAATATGCGTGGTATAGACATCGTGTCCTTTGGCGCGCAAAGCCTCCGTCACCAGATCAAACTGGGTGGTTTTGCCGACTCCATCTGGCCCATCGAACATGAGTAATAATCCAGGTTTTGTATTCATCGTAGCTATTGTATAGCTTATCGCTGGGAAAACTATAATTTTGGAAGGTTTTCTTGGGTTTTTACCTATGTTTTGCCCTAATTGGCTAAAATATAGCAAAGAAAATCCCACCAAGCCGGTAATCTGCTGGTGTTACAATAGAAGTATAAGGGGGATAATCTATGCAAAATATGTCTAAGCAGAATGTGGCTTTAAGCGCAAAAAAACAGTTCAAACAAACTGCTGCGGTGCCCGTCACGGTATTTTTGGCGGCAATTGGGCTAACGCTAGTAGCAATCTTTGGTTTGAGGTCTTGGGCCGAAGCGTCCGAACTGCATCATGCGGTTCAGCACGTTCTGATTTTCAGCGCAGGAGCTGGAGCCGGATCCTCGCTGTTTAGTTTGTTTAAAACAAAGAAAGAAGGTCGATCATGAAGGTTGCTTTACAAGCCGATGGTAAAAAAGTAACCGCTACTGCTGTGGCTACTGTGGCCGGGCCAAGTGTGAGCGGCACGGCAACCTTTACCGAATATGATGTTGATGGTTGGAAGTACGTTCATCTGAACCTGGCGCTCAAGGGTGATCCAGTGACGCTTGTGCCAGGTAAGCACGCCGTGCATATTCACGAAAAGGGAGACTGTGAATGCGAAGGCTTTAAGTGTGCTGGCGGGCATTTTGATCCAGGCCCTAATGGTAATAGCGATCCAGACGCTAATCACGGCTACCATGCTGGCGATTTGCCAAATATTGTGATTGATGAGAACGGTGAAGGTACGCTGGAAGCCATCACCACACGCGTGACTTTATCCGATGGACCAGTGTCTATCCTACAGCCAGAAGAAGGCACGTCGATTATGGTGCATGCCAATCCAGATCCGCACACACCAGGCGAGACTGGCTCTGGACATAGTGGTGGGCCACGTTTAGCTTGCGGCAAAATCGAACGCGCCTAAACGAGCTTGATTCCACAAAAAAAGAGCCCCCATTGGAGGCTCTTTTTTAGTCGATTGCTTTATCTAGCCAATCGAGCTGAGGTCAACCGTAATGGAAGGACCCATGCTGGTGGTAAGGTGTACGGCTTTGAAGTACGTACCTTTGACACTACCAGGTTTGTTGTTCTTGATTGATGCAAGGACAGCGTTCAAGTTCTCAAGCAACTGAGCGCTTGTAAAGCTGGCTTTGCCGATACCAAGGTGAATGATACCCGTGCTGTCAACACGGTATTCGACACGACCGGCTTTGGCTTCTGCCACAGCTTTTTGAACGTCGTTGGTAACGGTGCCACTCTTTGGGTTTGGCATCAGACCACGTGGTCCAAGTGTGCGGGCAAATTTACCAAGCTTTGGCATCTGTGCAGGAGTTGCAATCAGGATGTCGAAGTTCATCTCGCCTTTTTCTAGGGCTTTAATGACATTCTCGACGCCGGAAATTTCCACGCCGTCTACTTTTGTGTCATCCATAAGTGCAACACGGACTTTTTTGCCGCTACCAGCTGGCAACAGTAAGTTGTCGCGGATGTTCTGATCGGCCTGACGTGGGTCAACACTGAGGTTGACATGCAGTTCAACGGTCGCATCAAACTTGACTGGGCTGGTCTTAAGAGCCAGTTCAACCGCTTCATCAAGGCTGTATGACTTGGTTTTGTCGATAAGTTCGGCGCTCTTGCGGAACTTCTTACCACTACGTTCTAGTTTGCTCCGTGCTGGCTTCGCAAGCTGCTTTGGTTTGCCCTCGGCTTCGGCTGCTGCTTCGGCAACGTGAGCCTTGCGATCTTCTTTGGCGACTTTTTCTTCGGCTTCTTTGATGCCTTTTTCGCTGCGCTTACCGGCTTTTGCAACTTTGGCTTCGGCTGCTTCAGTCGTTTCGACTTCGGTAACTGGTGCTTCGTTGGCCTTTGCGGCGCTTGCAATTGCCGCATTGATCTCGGCAACAGTGTTCTTTGCTGTTACGTCGAGGTTTAATGCCTTTGCTTCTTCAAGAAGCTCTGTCTTTGATGTTGCCATAATGATTGCTCCTTCGTGGTAGTGACGAGTGTTTAACTCTCCCACAAATTATATTGTTTATTCAAGTACTAGTTCTGGTGGGGAAAATGCTTGACCGCTATTTGCTGCGGCCAGACCTGCGAGGTACCCTATCGTGCCTGTTGCAATCGAGCTTAGGGGGAATTCACTTCCTGTTTGCTGTACGGCCACGGAAAGCATTGATAGGCCTTCGGAAGTGGTGATATCGTTTGCGACACGTAGATCTTCGGGGCTCAGTATAGTCATGGAGTTTAGGCCTCGATCTCAACGCCCATGCTGCGAGCGGTGCCGGCTACCATCTTTTTGACAGCTGCGATATCGTCGGTGTTCATGTCGTGGGCTTTGTCGGTGGCGATTTTAGTTAATTGTGCATCGGTGAGCTTTTTGGCGATCTTTTCGCTGTTTGGCTTGCCGGAACCCTTTTGAATGCCTAATTCGGCACGAATGCGGTCATCTGTGGGCAGGCCAACAACGCGAAAACTCATCGTGCGATCATCGTAGACCGTAATGTGAGCGGTAATGAGCTGACCCATCTGGTCTTTGGTGGCGTCGTTGAATGGCTGGATAAAATCCATCATGTTGACGCCGTATTGGCCAAGGGTGCTACCAACCGGAGGCGCAGCGCTGGCTTGACCACCTTTAATCTTCATTTTTAAGTTTGCTTTAACGACTTTCGCCATCTGTTTTCTCCTTAGATTTACGAATGTTCGCTCTTAGTTGAAGCAGAGCTACTAGTTCTCCTACCTTTTAGTAGTGTGTAACCCGACGATTATAGCTTAAAATGGAATATATTTCAACTCTCTTCGCCCTGTTTTCCAAGAGCTAGATAGGTGGCTGAGTCTATGCCAAAGATATGCAGTAATCGTACGGTCGTAAAGCTAGCGCTATGCACTGTTGATTCAGGTGCTGCACTTCTTATCTCTGCAGCTGACAAGCTTGCAAGGTGGCCTTTCATTGCAGACAAAACCGTGACGGCTTCCTCTCTAAGCTGTTCGCTGGCAGCAAGAATCTCTTCGCCATGCTGAACTAGAGCCCCCAATTCTGAAGTGCCGTCGGGAGATTGAGACATAACCTATACTCGTTTAACTTGGAGGCTGTCGAGTTCAACAGGAGTTTCGCGGCCGAACATGTTGACGAGAACTTTGAGCTTGCCCTTTTGTGGGTCGATCTCGTTGATAGAGCCGTCGAAGCCCTTGAATGGACCATCGGTAATACTGACGACGTCGCCCAAGTTGTAATCGATCTTGTGCTTTGGTTGATCCAAGCCCATGCGCTTCTGGATCTTTTCGATTTCATCTTCACCAACTGGGGTAGGATCAGCACCGGAGCCAACAAAGCCCGTTACTGACGGTGTATTGCGCACGATGTACCAAGCGTCTTCGCTCATTTTCATCTGTACCATGACGTAGCCTTGGAAAATGCGTTTTTCGACGATTTTGCGCTTGCCGTTTTTGATTTCGATCATCTTTTCTTTAGGAACCAAGATTGCAAAAATCTTGTCTTTCATGTCAAGACTATCGGCACGCTGACGGATGCTTTCGGCAACCTTTTCTTCATAACCACTATAAGTGTGAATGGCGTACCATTGTTTGCTTGTATCGTATCGTTTGCTAGTAACCATGCTCATTTCCTTACTTTAAAATCACTTGCTTGAATAATTTATCTAATCCGAAGTCCACAATGGCGATCAGGGCGCCGAAGATAACCGAAAAAATAATCACGGCGCTGGTAAGTTGGCGTGACTGTTTGCGGCTTGGCCATGTGACCAATTTAAGCTCCCGCGCGCTGTCACGAATGTAGGTGATGCCCAGGATTTTGCCCAGGAATCGCATAAATCGGAGGCTAAAGAACCAGCGAATAGCATGCCCAATTTGTTTGAATGGCCACAAGTGGCTAATCCAGGCTACGGCGCGGAATGGCAAGAGCAGCAGGCCTAATACTCGGCGTGCGCGACGCTTCTTTGGCGGCTGCGCAGCGACTTCTTGTGCCTTGGTTGTCTTTTCGCGGAGCGTTTCGCCGGGGGCACGCAAGCGTCGCTTTTGCTTCGGCTGATCTGTTTCTGGTGTTGCCAACTGACTTCTCCTCTTTAGCGAATTGCTGCTCAATTAATCTTCCAATTAAAAAGCCTACAGCATTTGTAGGCGACTGGAGTCAAGCATAGCACGACGCGACAACTGAGGTCAAGCGCAAGTTTATTGCCAGGTATCATTCGCGAACGACTATACTGAAAGCATATGAAAAAAGCAGCACGCAGTTTTTGGCCTGACCTTTGGGCAAAGTTTTGCAAAGATACATCTGGCCGAATTGTTATTTGGCAAAGCCCGAATGTGCCACTAGCGGGCTGGTTTATCTGTATGATTGCCTCAAAGCTAGCCGAAAAAGGTCAGTTTGCGACGGGTCTGGGTTATGTAAGTAGTGCTTTTTTGTTTACCTGGGCTTACCTGGAAATCACGGCTGGAGCAAATTATTTTCGGCGCTTGTTAGGCTTGGTTATACTGATTTCTATTGTTGTTTCGCATGTCTAGCACATATCTATAAGGGCGATTATACGCTATAGTATTTGCTACGATGCTTATGGCTAGTATTTGGGTTGCGCTAGGGTTGGTGAGTGTCATTGAGTTGTTGGTGTTCGTACCACTTATATGGCCGCTGCGACGTGTGCTAGCAGCTATTGTCTTGATTGCGATTGCCATACTAAGCAGTCTGCTGTTTGTCGAGCGGCCTTGCTTGATTACTGGCTTGTTTGTGCTCGTGGGTGCTTATCGAATCTTCAATATGCTCAGGATTGTAGAAAATCGTATGCAGCGACAGTTCTTGCACCGCGTGACCATGCGCACTAGTTTATATCTGTTGTTATTGCAATTGCTGCTCGTTAGTATTTGGCGCGCAGTGGTGGTGCTTCGGCCTTCGGATCATGTCTGGTGGCTTGTGTTAGGTATCGCACAGCTTACGGCGGGCCTGCTCTTACTACTGACGATGTATCGACAGGTAAAAGCAACGCTGGCACCCCAGATTGTGCAGCACTTTAGCGACCACGATTTGCCTACATTGACGGTTTGTGTGCCGGCTCGTAACGAAACAGAAGCTATGACCGACTGCTTGCGCTCGATTATTGCCAGCGACTATCCAAAGCTTGAGGTGCTGGTGCTGGATGATTGTTCGCAAGATCGCACTTCGGATATTGTGCGTGATCTTGCCCACGAAGGCGTGCGGTTTATTAAAGGCACCGATGCGCCCATGAGCTGGCTGGCCAAAAACTGGGCTTACAAACGATTATTCGATGAAGCTAACGGTGAATTATTGATTTTTTGTGGTGTCGATATTAGGTTTGAATCCCATACGCTTCGAAGTTTGGTGGTTACCATGCTTGGTTCGCAGAGACAGATGATTAGCTTGCTACCACGCAACGTTGCCCCCAAAGGACCGGGCTATCTGCAATCATCTCTGCTGCAGCCGATGCGCTACGCTTGGGAACTTTGTTTACCCCGAACGCCTCTGCAAAGTCCGCCGGTTTTAAGTAGTTGCTGGATTGCCGAGCGTGGTTTATTGCAGCGGGCTGGTGGCTTTGCCGCTGCGAGCAACAAGATCGTGCCAGAGAGCTATTTTGCTCAAGTTGCAGCCAAAGCGAACGCCTATAGCTTTTTGCAGACCAGTGACGGTCTGGCAGTGAGTTCGCTTAAAGACTTTGGCGATCAATGGGATACGGCGGTGCGCACGCGCTATCCGCAGCTGCACCGAAGGCCGGAATTGGTATTGCTGGTGTCACTTGGTCAAATTACCGGCCTGCTTGGGCCGTTTTTACTGTTTGTGGTGTCACTCTGTACGACGCAGTGGTTGCTAGCGTTGCTGAGCGGACTGGCGGGCATTTGTGTCACGTTTGTGTATGTACGCATCACGCAGTTGGCCTATCAGCAGTTTGTGGTGCGTAGTTTGTGGGCGTTGCCCTTCGCGGTGTTATTGGACATTTCTATCCGACATTATTCGATGTGGCGTTATGAATTTAGTGATGTTATCTGGAAGGGTCGAAACGTTTGTCTCCCGGTTATGCACGTCATTCCCCACTTGCCGAGGATCTAGGACATGCGTGAAGCAACGCATTTCCTTTAGTTTTGGGCTTGTTCGGGTTCTAGATTGGGGATGAAAATGCTGAAGGTGGAGCCTTTGTTGAGTTCGCTGGTGAGGTTAAGTTGAGCGTGGATTAGACGGGCTAGCTTCATGGTGACGTACAGACCTAGGCCCGTGCCGTTATTTTGGCGAGTTCTGTAATCTTCGCTGCGGAAAAATTTGTCGAAAACTCGTTCCTGATCACTTTTGCTGATGCCGATGCCGGTGTCGCTAACTTCAAACAAGACGCCATTGTCTTTTGGTTTGGCGGCGATGGTTATGCTGCCTTCGTCGGTGTATTTAACAGAGTTGGTAATAAAGTTTTGCAGCACTTCGCGGACATACAGTTCGCTGGAAGACAGTATTTCTAGTTTTGGATCGAGTATCGTTCTGATTTCTAGGCCTTTTGCTGCCGCGTCGTTTCTGTAGTTGCTGGCCAGCTCTGTAACTAAGTCGTGTACGTTAATTGCCTCTACCTCTAGTTTGAGTGTGCCCCGCTCGGCTCGCGATAGCGTTGCCAGATCGTTAATCATGTCGGCTAAGAATAATATCTGGTTATGGGTTTCTTTGAGCGCCTTTTTGATCAATGCTGGGTCGCCGCCACGGTCGGCTATTAGCTGGGCATTACTAACATTACCTTCGCTAATCGCGATTGGTGTGCGTAATTCGTGGCTGACAACACTAATAAATTCGTCGCGCTCTTCTTCCAGCGATTTTTCACGCGTAATATCACGAAGTAACAGCGTAAACCCAAGCGTGCCATCTTTGCCATAACCCAAATGCACTGGTGCGATGCTTAGGTACAGATTGATAATGCTGCCATCGGCGTATTTGAGTCGTAGCTCGCGGTTGACCGTTGGTAGTTTTGTATCTTGAATCAAGCGAACGATATCAACGGCGATGTTCTCTTCGTCGATGGGGCTTAGAAATTTACCAAGCGATTGGCCTTCCATCGAACTGTTTAGATCTAGGATGTTTAATGCCGCGGCGTTGTAGAGTACCACTTGGGCGCGCTCGTCCAGTGCAATTACGCCATCGGCCATGCTGTTAATCAGGCTGGTGAGCCGTTCGTGTTCAAGTTGAGCATCTTGCAAAGGAAGAGTATCGCTATGTGGCATGGTTACCATTATGCCACAAGCGGTTTAATTTTGGCTTTGTAAAGTTGGTTGATGGGCCTTGATCTCTTTACGCAACTGTGGTGTTTTGGGTTCGATTTGCTCCATGGCTTGCCAGAACAGCGGTCCGTGGTGCAGTACCTTGGTATGTGTCAGTTCGTGCAGCAAGACGTAATCGATAAGGTTCCATGGTAGTTGCATCAGAAACAGGTTGAAGGTAATATTTTTGTCCTGATCGCAGCTGCCCCAACGGGTTTTGAGCTGTTTTACATCAGTGTTGCCGTAGCTGAAGCCGTGTTGCTTGGCAAGATCGGCCAGGCGCATTGGGAGTAGTTTTTCGGCCTGTTGCTTTAGTGCGCGAACACAGGCTTTTGTGGCGGCCGCTTGCACGTCTGGACTGCTAATGGTTTGGTTTCCAGGGTATGTCACCACAACTTGTAGTTGGCGCACCCGGGTCGTAACCCTGTTGGTTGTTGCCGACGACATAAATTTGAGGCGATGTGCCTTGCCAATCATTTGCCCCTCTTGCAGGAGTGCTACCGGTGCTTTGGCGTGTGTTTTTATCCAATCGGATCGAGATTTAGCAAACTGGACACCTGTTATATAAGGAGTCCAAGTTGGGATGGTTACGCGCAGGCTGCCATCTGGCCGAATACTGAGCCGCACACTTCGGGTGCCTTGGCGCTTATAGACGGTCACCATGCCCAGATCTTCGATATCGAATTCTTTGAAAGCCATTGGCTTTTTAGCGGATTCTAATGTTGCGACGAGTCATATCAACTCTACCGGCTGCAGGATTGGGTACTAGGTTGACCATGCCGGGTTTGATAACGTGGCTGCTCATGTCGTCGGTAGCAATCAGCTTAAGTTCGTGCAAACGCTTCATGAGGGCGCTTAACTGTGTGCTAAACAGGTGTTTGCCGCTGATGACGATGTAATCTTCGGTCGCGACAGGATTTTGCATGTTGGCTGCCAATTTTTTGAAACTTGTACGGTCTACGGGCATAGCATAGCGGTCGTCGGCTCGACGGCGGTCACGTTTTGAGGCACGCAAGTAAGCACTCTCTATGTCGATTTGGAACCAGATAAGGAGTGATTGTGCGTGGGCGTCGCGAGCCATTTCGCGTAACGTACGGCGCTGAGAAGTGCGCACCACGTTGGTGTCGTAGACAACACTAACACCGGCGTTCAAAAATTCGCTGGTCATGTATTCCATTAGTTGGGCGACGATGGCGTTTTCTTGTTGGTCATAGCGAGGATTTTCGAATAGTTCGGCCCGAATACGATCACTTTGGACATGTGCAGCCTGCAAGTTGTCACATAATTGTCGCGCAAAATAGGTCTTTCCTGCACCAGGAAGGCCGTATAACATGATAAAAAGTGGTTTCGTGGGTATAACTTTTGCCATAGCGTATACTATTGTATAGCAGTTTTCTCTTAATTTGAAAAGTAACCTGGGTGACTTTCGCACAAAAATTAAGTAAGATAGTCGCAGCACTTCCCTATAGCTAGATAGCGGCTTCAGGGAAAAGCTAACTTTAGGGGTATAGCTCAGTTGGTAGAGCACTGGTCTCCAAAACCAGGTGTCGTAGGTTCGAGTCCTGCTACCCCTGCCAAGCCAAATAATAGAACTCTCTATCTATAGATTTTCTATTTTGTGAAATTCTTAGTTCAACCATTCTTTTATTCCTCGAATTTTTGTTAATAGCAAGTCATTTTGATACATTGGATGTTGTAATGTGACATCCAGTGCCATATACTTAGTTGTATGAACAACGCATCCGCAATTCGTCTTACACGTACTCCTGAAGTCGAGCGTGTGCTTAAGGCGGCTCGAAAACGATACCCAGCTCTCAATGATCCTGAGATTTTTAAATTGGCATTAAGCCGTTTAATTTATGAACCGGAAGCTGGAGCTGAGGATCTCACCGAACTCAGAGTTGCTGCTTCATATGCTGTTGGCCTAGATTATTTATCGGATCCTGCAGAAGATATCTATCATGCAGGAATGGGTAAAAAAGTCAGTTTGTAGCCATGTCTATTGAACATTACGGCGTGTACCTAGCCCGTTTCCAATTTATCGAATCCAATGCCTACAAAATCAGGCCTGTAGTTATTGCGAGTCGACCGAGGGGCAAACATAAGATCGTGTTAGTGGTGCCACTGTCTAGCCAATCTGAGCACGAAGATGTAGATGTAACACTGGAGGCCTGGCAAACTAGCGGCCTGTCTAAACCTACAGTTGCTCGAGTCCATCGGCTCACAGCATTACAAGGCAGTGATGTTTTGGAAATTGTCGGACAACTTGAGCCGCGGGATGCCGATAAGCTCAAGCAAGCTCTACGTCGGGCATTTGAACTATAGTAATTTCCTATCGAGACCTACGCACGGTTTTTGTCACTTTCTGTCTTAGCCACCTCTGGAAAAATTCTATTCTCGAACACGAACCCCTACCACAACATGGTTAAGAGTTAGTAGGGTTGTTCACTCAAGAATTTTCAAGAATTCAGTCGAGTCAAGGATTACAATATCCGTGTATGATCGTAATACTAGCGAATCCTTATCCCTGCTCACAATGTACGAGGCGTTACCGATAACGGCCGTTTCAATAATCTTGTTATCGTCAGGGTCGCGACAGACGGCTACTTGTACACCTCCTAATTCAACTAAAACGGCATCACGTTTTATCAGCTTTTCCAGGCGTTCAAGATGTTCAATAAAGAGCGGAAACTTTGTATGTATAATACGGCGTAGCTCGGAAAGGATTTCTGCCGAGATAATAAACGTCCCATCTTTAAGAACGGTCTCGACTGTTACTCGTGGCGTACCTCCAAACACCAGCGCTGACACCAGTACGTTTGTATCAAGGACTACCTTGAGCTTTTTATTGCTTTTCACGCTTGTAGTTGGCAATTATGTCGTTAACCTGTTGTTCGCTGGTGATGCCCACCTCTTTGCCAAGCTTATTACCGGTATCAAACAGCTCGTTCCAGTCACGACGTCGTTCAAGATCTTTCAAGGCAAGGCGGCGGAAGTACTCACTGCGGCTGCCCATATCGTTTTTTACTGCCTTGTCGATTTCTTTGATTAGGCTCTCATCGAGAGCAATATTAAGTGTTTTTGTGGCCATGGCGATGCTCCTTGCTTATACGAGTATATTGTATAGAGGAGTCAATGCTTTAACGCACGCCATTTCTTTTCAATGCGTAGCTTATCTGTCGCCTTTAAGTTCTTTGTTATCTAGAAGAGTTCTATTCTCAAACACGAACCCTTCCTCGGCCATTTGACATAAGTTTATTATCAGTATATATGTGTCTACATTATGTCCTTGTCTACTTCGGAAGGTGCTGAATTTTTTAAAGCTATGCGAGCTACTATGGAACCGATTGGAGCGGAGCCGTACCAAAAGCTTTATACTGCTGTAGCTGATTTGGTCTTACGTTCTGATTGCACCCGGGAGTATTACCGGAGTTCTTTGGTGCCAGGTCTGCTCACTGCTTTTCCGGCCAGCGAGAAACCTTCAGAGACATTTAGGCTTGAAGAGCGATCTGTGACGGGTTGGGTTGATGGCGTACGACTTGCGGGTGCAAGCATCTACCATCTCGGTAGCCTTACACAGCAGTTATACGGAGTTGAGGCGGAAGCTTGTGTTGCGCCTGTTGCCAGGAAAGGGCCAGAGGATCAGTTTGTGTTGAGCACCGACGGGCAGCATCACTGGGTAACCGAGAAGTTTACACTTGAGCCAATCTCACTCCAGACGATCTTGATGCGCTGGTGTACGACCTAAATCTTGTTGAAATAGCCGAGGCAGGTGGAAGTCAAGTTCCACAAGCATAAATCAGAAAAAGCTAACTACCAAATACTATACGGTAGTAAAGAACTGCAAAGAGGCTCGTTCTAGAGACGGGTGTTTTAGCCGATATTTGCCTCCGGCTAAAGTCTGTGCGAGAATGAGCCTATATGCAGATTACCACCTATACACAGGGTGAATCACAAGTCAAAGGGACGTTCTTTGAGCTTGCGGATGAAGAGTACATACAAGTTGAGGAGAACCCTGACAGTGCAGTAGTCTTATGGTCTAGCACGGCATCGCTGGCACACACTTTAGAAAGATTCGCTGCAGTGCTCGGCGCGGCGTCTACTGACGATGAAGAAGCATACGTGGGAATACTAGGTGGTCAACAAATCATGCCCACCAGTGCCCAAGCTGAATACTTAGCAAGGGCCGACCCTGGGGTTATTGGCCTCTTTACCGCAGTTTATGGCAATACTAACGTTGGGTGGCGCAGAGAACGAGTTAAGTTAAAAGGTGGCATACGTCCATTGGCGGAGTGCAGTCTGCTCGGCGATGACATAGCCGTAGACACATTAGTAAAACTCATCACTGCAACTGGTGTAGTAATGCGGTTCGCGAGGCATTTCAAGTAAATAGTGAGGCGGTCCTATCGGCGCTGGGTCAGAAAGCTATTCGGTCAACTGCGAGCTGATTAGCTTCTTAACTTCATGTGTGCACCACTCGCGGCGAGTGCTTTACGAGCAGCCCCACAATCACCGCCGAGCTACCAACCTCAAAGATCGGGAACAGTGCAATGTGTGGCGTCAGGCTGGTCAGGGCAAATAAGTTCAAGCTGTCAGCGAGCAGTGCCATGCCCCACGAAAGCTTGTTCTCGGTCTTGGGATGGAGATAGACTTTCCGGACGAGCGGGATATAGGCAATCGCCTTCACGAGCATGCTCATATACAGTGCTAGCACCGCATCTTTGGTGGTGAGCCAGACGATGCCAACAATTGTCGCCAACATAAGACAGCTGAGGTCGAGCTTGCTCGCCCCACCCATACCACGCTTAATCGATAGCCCAAAGATAACCAATGCCGTAAAAGCAAACACCAGGCCTGTCCAGATAGAGGTACGAGCCCCTGAGCTAATGTAGGTAGCTATGGTAATTGTGGCGACCACGGCCTTAATGAAGTAGGTCATCCGGGCAGGCTTGGTTTCGCCTTTCCAGATACTGACGACGTAGGGAATGAGCGAAACAAGGGCTATGATACCAGCGAGTTGGCCGATGAGTTCGTGGGACATAGCTATAGCTTACTCGACCTATCCTGAAACCAGTAACTCAGGGAGTTCGCTCAGCTTCGTAGTCCCGAGGTAAGTCGTGTCAAGGAACGTCTGGTAGAACGCCGCACCGAACTCTTTTGCTCCCTCAAGACAGATCTCCAGATACCGTTGCTGGGCTTTGTTATCGAAGTCGTAGGTGCCATTATGCTTGTGAGCAGAAAAGAACGCACACGCACCAATTGGCTCATTGGTGTGAAAGTCGTAGGCCATGGTTTTGACAAGTTCGTAGTCATGCTCTCGTTCTAGTAACTTGGCGAACTGGTCTTCATTAACAGCAAAGCAGACACCATTAACTTCTGCGGTGGCATTTCCTTTTTGTACATCCAAAGCACAGTGCGGAATGTTGGCCACGGCTGGATTCGTGTCAGTGAAACCTTGTTTGTCCCAGAGACTAAAGTCTCGTCGAAAGCCTCTGATATACGCCGCTTTAATCTCGCCAGGATCAGCTATCGTAGCTTTAAGCGAGTCGAGGTTGAGCAGTGAGCCATAGCCAAAGATGAGTTCTTGGGACATAAGTATAGCTTACAGCCTTATTTCTTTGACGATTTCCCACTCATAATGCCCATCAGTCGGCCATTGCTTAATCAGGGCAATACCTTTGGCGTGGAAGCCTACCGGTTGCACGGGTTGGGCCACTAACCGGTCGTGTATTGCTTGCTCTTGCTGGTGCGTCTTGGTGTATGCCAAGGTAATATGGGGAATAAAGCTGTCATGCGGCACATGGGTTGTCCGGTCTTTGCCGACAACTGATGCGAGCGCAGCTACCACGCACGCGTACAGCTTGGAGAACTGATCATCGGGGCTGATGTGCAGCACGACATTGCCGCCCCAGAGCCACCATGAATCGCAGAAGAATTCAGGTAAGGCTAAACTAGCCAAGCTCTGCTCTAAGGCGGCAGCTACGGCAAGCATCTCAGCTTCGGTATAGTCGTCGGTTAAGCCAACACGTAGGATGGTCGAATGGAGCCACTGTGGTGGAACCGGCGCGTAGAGACCGGGGTGTTGGAGTGCTGATGCATACTCCTTGGCCATCTGAGCTACGGCAGGTTGCCCATCGAACAGGAGGTTGAAGTTCCAGTCAACGCGGTCTTTCTGGTAGTAGTGTTTCTCGAAGTGGTCGGTGGCCATAGTTAAATAAGGTATTTCTTTCGATCGTCTGTTTCAGTTTGTAGTCTTTCGATGTCGCGGGCTTTCCAGAACTGGTAGATGGGGGCATCATAGAACTTATCCTTGAGCCAGGCATCGTCACCGTCTGGCATGTCCTTGAGCCATGCTGCTTGCTTTTCTAAGGTAAAGGCTTCGCTACGGTAGATTTCGTCTTCTGTGTAATCAACGGTTTCAAAGTTAACGGTATAGTCGGGGCCAAATACCTTGTGGAACAAAAACTCTATGCGTTCTACTCGGAATGGTACCGTCACCATGAGTACTTTCTTTATGTTGTGCGGTATAAAGACCAGGTTCTTCAGGTAGTAGAACTGTGCCAAAGTGTCTCGTGATTCACCCTCTTTGAGGATGTATTTCGGAGCGACGCCCTGAGACAAAACGTACTCCTCTTCCAAGTCGCACTCTTTGAACGGCTGGACGATGCCAGTGTTGTCATACTTCAGGGCGTGGTCACCCGACAGCGCTATGTAGGGCGCTACTCCTTGGTTGAGCAGCTCGATAGCCCGGTCTAAGCTCTTGTAGGTGTGCGATGGAAACTTCCAGGTACGATAATCTGGCTGTGAGCCGAGTACCAAGATAACGTCGTACTGCTTCATGGAGATAGTATAGCAAAAGGCTCACTGAGCTTAGCTGGACCGACAAAATATTGTACCGCGTGCTACTTGCCGTCAAGGTATCGACACCGCTGGTAGCAGAGATACTGACCCACGTGCAAGCTTGCTCAATGTATAGTATTGGGGTGAGTAATGTAGTATCTCCTGACAAGTACCTCCTTCTATTCAGCTTGATGGTTTTAGTCCTTGGCTTGCTGGTTCTGGTTAAACGCTGGCCACAGAGTCGCTACAAGACATTTAGCCAGCATGCAGCAGTACAAAAACTGACCATCTATTACTACATCTGCCTGTTTGTGGTTGTGTTGCCGCCGCTCTATTTGTTCTTCAGTGACTGGCTTATCCCCAAATACACGTTGCCAAGCTATGTATTAGTTGCGGTGGCGGTTTCGAGTGTCTCACAGGTCGCTTGTACGTTGGTGCCTGAGGTAGGCGGCCGCAAAACACAAACACATCAGTCTCTCGCAGGGCTCTCTGCCTTGGCATTGTTGCCTGTTATGTTTGCGCTGTTTACGGCGCCAACAATCTCAGCGTTCAGTAAAGTCATTACAGCAATTTGCAGCATAGTCATGGTGAGTATTCTTTTAGGCTTAGTATTTCTTAGAAAAAAGACCCTGCCAGGCATGTTCTTGCAGATTGGCTATTTTACGGCGTTCTTTCTTCCTCTTTTGGTTCTAACTTATTAGCTCGACAGTCTATTTACTTATCATAGGGCTGGAGCTGCAAGTCGGATAAAACGGCCAAGAAGACATGAAAGTACTATATCAATTAGAGCGATCCATGCCTTGAAAGTAACTCATCCTTTTCGACTGGTTGGACGCCAAGTCTATAAAACTGGAGTGTGCCGGCAAGTATTGCAAGGTTGGCAGCTTCCTGAAGAGGTTTGCCATTTTGGAGCGTGGCACAGAGTGCGGCAATTGTCTGATCGCCGCAGCCTGTTTCGTCTCTTTCGGTGCCCAACGCTATAGCCGGTACAACAATATGTATAAAAGTCTCTTTCGTCGAGAGATAAGCTCCCTGGCTGCCAACGGTAATTAGTACATTTTCAATGCCGAATGAGTGAAGCTTTGTGGCCGCTTCTTGTGCCGTAGCAAGATTAGTAATCTGGATGCCAGTTAGTACTTTTGTCTCATGCTCGTTGGGTTTTATGAGGTAGATACCTGCTTGCAGTATGTCGGTGAGTTCAGCATTGTCTTCGATGCCTCCTGGATCAAAAATAACTTTCAGGCCGTACTCGTTGGCTTTTGCTATTGTGTGCTTCACGGTTGCCAGGGGACACTCAAGTGTCGTAATCAGAAAGCCGTTGTTCTGGCTACAGGCTTCAAATAGTGGTGTCGCAGCATCGATATCCTCAGTACTGAAGTCGTCACTAATACCAGGTAAAACAAATATCTGATTGTTACCGTTCTCATCAACGGGTATAAGTGCAATACCTGGTAACTTCTGGGTCTTTTCGTACTCGAGAACATTGACGTAGTCAGTATTGACCTTCACTTTGGAAAGCGCATCAAGTGGGGCCTTCCAGAGGCCGTACGGATCCTTGACTGTCCGTCCAATCATGGCAACCGACCCAGGAGGGGTCAGGTGGGCCAGCATGTCCGCAATGTTTCGTGATTTACCACCAGCACCGATACGAAGTTCCCTACCATATACATGTTCACCAGGTTTGGGGAATTTCTTTACGCCCACTGCCACTAGGTCAGTGTTGAGGGAGCCAATAACTATGGTGTTCATGCATTTATAATACACTGTCTAATGCTAGAATTAAGATGGATGAGTGACTTCTTAACGCTGCTGGATAAAAGCTGCTCCACTTAAGCGGCGACACTAGATTTCTGGCTCTGGTATTATGATGTAATGCATATTGAAGGCATTAAGCATGTATGGTTTGACCTTGCTGGCACACTCTACAAAGAAACGCCTGAGTTTAATGAGGTCCATAACCAGTTTCGTTATCAAACATATGCCAAGCTACAAGGTATAACTAATTTTAGTGTTGCTAAGAAAGAGTTTCTGGATCTCTACCAAAAATATGGTAGTAATTCTGCTGTCTTTCGAGCGCTAGGGCAACCATCAAATTATTGGATGAGGGCACTCGATGCAATGGATTTTACTGCTGTACTACACCCTGATTTCGAGGTAACTCAAACGCTTGCAAATCTAAAAGATATCGTCCCGATCTCGTTATTTACGAACTTCCCTAAAGACCGAATTGTTGGCTTATTGGCACACCTCGATATACCGGCTGCTTATTTTACTACTGTCCTGACTGGTGATGATATTCTTGAGTGTAAACCTGCCCTAGACGGCTTTTATGCCATGATCGAGCACTCTGGTTTATCTGCAAGCCAGATCTTGTACGTTGGGGACAGGATAGATGTTGATATTAAACCTGCCAAAAGCGTTGGAATAAAGACGTGTTTGCTATATGGGAAGTCGGACGAAGCAGACTTTAGCCTAGATAACTTTAGCGCCATTTTGCGCCTGTTTATGCCGTAAAACAAAAAAGCGAGAACGATGTTATAGTATATGGAATGAGCAGGCTTACGCTCGAGGCAGATCTTAACAGGGCAACATGGCAGCGCGGTGAGGCTATGGTGTTTTTTACCGAGTTAAGTGAGAGGCTTTTCCCTGCACTTGTAGAAAGTGTTGACGACAGACAATTGGTAGCGGCCGTTGACCTTAATACAGAAGACGGGTATGAAATATACCATGAAGCCCATGCGATATCGAGGCTGCTTTTTACTTCTAATTTTTTTACCAGCCCTGATTTTTACGGCATGCTTCCCGAACAGGATTCGGAGGTTGAGGCCCACGTGCGACAATACACATTTGAAGATGGGACTGGATCGGCTATGAAAGAGGGACTGTCTACGATGATTGCATTTCCGATCAATGTCCTTGGCGCCGCATTTTCCCAAGCCTCAGATCAAGGATTACCACCCGTGTTTGAAGATCTCAAAGACATAGCGGGCACTATGCGAAGCAGTTGGTTTCGTGATGTTTGCCACCAAGCAACCGTCGGTGCAAACGGCTTTTGGGGACAAGACAGCGTACGTAAGGTTAGCGTACCTGCCCTAGCGGGTTTTGGTACGAGCAATAGCTTTAGGTTTGATTTTCACAGCGATGAGCACAGCAAGACAACATTTACGTTTTCCGAGGGCTCCTTGCGTGCCATACATAAGTCTATACGTGAGCGTAACCAGAGCCACCGCAGCCGGCTTTCGGGTACTGACCGTGCAGGAGAAGTGGCTGAGGATAATTGGAGCAAGGGTTCAAGCAGCGGCTGTCCAGTACGGCATACCGTCCCGCATTTTCCCTCGCCAGAAGCTGCGCGCCGTAGCTTAGACGGGCTGGCTAAGCATTTTGCTAAATCGCCTGCGGAGCTTACGGCTCCACGTGCACAAACTGGTATAGATATTGGCCTAAATCATCTTGCGATACTGCTAGAACGCGCCCATGCTCTTAAGTTACAATTTATGGGCATAGCTGAGGCTTCAAAGCCACCGGTCGTGACCCAGGTGCTATAATATAGTTCTATGATTAGTGAGGGACATTACGAAGATTGGGCCTATATTACTGCAAAAGCGGACAAAGACAGGCAAAGGAGAGCGGGAGAACGCGCACTTGTGAATGAAATAGCTACCTTTGTCGATGAAAGGGCCGTAGCTGAATACTATTCAACTGAGCAGGGGGTGGGTAATGAAGCCTCCGAGCTACCCTCTATCGATATTCCACCTCCCCCCAGCGAGTAATGCGCTAGTGGACAGCCTGTAAGGTGGTTGTGCTTAAGGCTACAATTTGTTTAAATAGAACCAAAATAAACTAACAAGAAAAATCAGCAGAGGGTCGATGAGGATTTTGATGCTTGGATGGGAGTTACCTCCCCATAACAGTGGTGGACTGGGTGTGGCATGTTATCACCTCTGCAAGGCTCTCTCGAAAAAATCTGTTGATATCGAATTTGTACTCCCCTATCACGCGCCATTTGAAGAAGATTTTATGACGGTTACTGCCGCTCATCCGCAAGGCGCCAAGATTGTACTGGCCAATTCCGCGGCTTACGACAGCTACAAGTATGTGTTTGAAGATGGCCACGAGGAGTGGGTGGACATTATAGGTCAGCAGCATGCCTTCGAACATGCGGTTGCACGGATTGCTAGCGAACGAGAGTTTGATGTGATCCATGCCCACGATTGGCTGACCTTCCGTGCGGCATTACGTGCCAAGCAAGCCCGCGATGTGCCACTTATCTTGCACGTGCACTCTATTGAGCGTGATCGTGCTGGTGGTGAAGATGGTAACCCAGTAGTGCGTGAAATAGAGGCTAGCAGTATGCAGCTCGCCGACCGCGTAATTGCGGTGAGCCAATTGACCAAAAATGCCATCGTCAAAGAATACGATATTCCAGCCGAAAAGATCGAAGTCGTCCATAATAGCGTTGATCACGAGAGTTTCTTGGAGCTCGATAGCAACAACGCATACCGCTATCTAACTGCTATGAAAGCGCAGGGCTATCGTGTGGTAAGTAACGTTGGTCGGCTTACGATTCAAAAAGGTTTGCCCAATCTGTTAAGGGCTGCCCGCGAAGTTATATTCCGCGCGCCAAAGACTCTATTTTTGATTGTTGGCAGTGGCGAACAATATTTTGAACTGATTGAGTTGGCTGCCGAACTGGGCATTTCTCAGAATGTCATATTTACCGGTTTCCAACGTGGTAAAAACTGGCGAGACACCTTTGCAATTTCCGATCTGTTTGTGATGCCTTCGGTGTCCGAGCCGTTTGGCATTGCGCCACTGGAAGCTATTGGTTTTGGTTCTCCAACGCTTGTCAGCAAGCAATCTGGCGTGAGCGAAGTCCTGCATAACAGCCTAAAAGTTGATTTCTGGGACGTTGCAGAAATGGCCAACCAAATCACTGCTGTCGTACAAAATGATGCCTTACGAGATGATTTGCAAACCAATGCCAAAAATGAACTGGGCCGCATGAGCTGGGATAGTGCCGCCGACAAACTGTTTTCGGTCTATCAGCAGCACATTTTCCAGGGGGCGGCAGCGTGAGCAAAGCAATCGTGCTCTACATGCATGTTCACCAGCCGTATCGCGTACGCCACTACACGATTTTTGATGCCGGTAGCAATCATGACTACTTCGACGCCCCGTATCACGACCGAACGAGCAACGAGCAGATTTTGCACAAAGTGGCCGAAAAATCGTACATTCCCACGAATAAACGCTTGCTTGGGCTACTCAATACACACCCAGAATTTAAGCTGAGCTTATCTATCACCGGTACAGTACTAGAACAGCTCGAAAAATGGTCGCCCAAAGCACTGAGCTCGTTCCAAGAGTTGACTGCAACTGGCCGAGTAGAAATCGTGGCCGAAACCTATCACCACAGCCTGGCGTTCTTCTATTCACGACCAGAATTCGAAATGCAAGTCGATATGCACCGTCGCAAGGTGCAGGAGCTGTTTGGTCAAACACCGCAAGTCTTCCGTAACACCGAGCTAGCGTACAACAATGACCTAGCCTATTGGGCCGACAAGGCTGGCTACAAAGGTATCTTAGCCGAAGGTTGGGACAAGGTGCTGCACTGGCGCGAACCGAACTTTGTCTACCAGCCAACCTACACCGACAACATTAAGCTGCTCCTCAAAAACTATAAACTCAGCGATGACATCGCTTTCCGCTTTGGCAACCAGAACTGGAGTGAATGGCCACTGACGGCTGATAAATTCGCTGGCTGGCTCAACGATAGTGGTGATGCCACGAACTTTAATCTGTTCATGGACTACGAAACCTTTGGCGAGCACCAGTGGCACGAAACTGGTATTTTTGACTTCCTCGATCACTTGCCAAGAGAATGGCTCAAGACAGAGGGTAACAGTTTTATGACTGTATCCGAAGTTATTGATAGTTTTCCACCCGTCGATCGAGTTGACGTACCGCAAACCACCACCTGGGCCGATACCGAACGTGATCTTTCGGCGTGGCTTGGCAACAACATGCAGCTTTCGGCCATCAATGCTGTATACGATTTGCAAGATGCTATTTTAGACACCCATGACTTGGTGCTGATTGATGATTGGCGCAAGCTGCAAACTTCCGACCACTTCTATTATATGTGCACCAAATACTTCAACGACGGTGACATCCACGCTTACTTTAGCCCGTACGAAAACCCGTACGAGGCCTTCACTGCGTACATGAACGCTTATCACGATCTTAAATTCCGACTTTTAGAGAAAGGTGTGGCAGTCTAGTATGGGACGACCAGTAATGCTTGGAAACGGTAGCTTAACCGTTGGCTTGAATGAAGCCGGTTTAGTGCATGATTTTTATTATCCATATGTTGGGCTCGATAACCTTACTACGGCGCGCAGTATGGATCACAAAATCGGCATCTGGGTTGATGACCAGTTCAGTTGGGTTGATGAAAGCGACTGGGGTGTCTATGTAAACTTCGAAAAAGATGCACTGGTTAGCGATATTCAGCTTACCAATAACCGGCTACAGGTTGCTTTGAGCTTTAATGACTTTGTCGATAACGAATTAAATGTCTTCTTCCGGCAAATAACGGTCAAAAATTTGGCTGATCATGAGCGCACGATCAGAGTATTTATGCACCAGGTGTTCCAGATATCTAGGGCTGGTCGTGGCGACACGGCGCTGTTTGTTCCGGACGAGCACTATATTCTTGATTACAAGGGTCGCTGTTCGTTACTTATTTATGGTCAAACCGCCAAGGGCGAAGCATTCGATCAGTTTTCTATTGGTAATTATGGCATTGAAGGCAAAGAAGGCACCTACAAAGACGCCGAAGATGGTGAGCTTAGCAATAACGCGGTTGAGCACGGCGGCGTTGACACGGTTATTCGTTGCAGCGTCGAACTGGCTGGTAATGATGAAACCAAGCTTGATTATTGGATTGTGGCTGCTGATTCGCAGTACAATGCCCAAAAAATCCACGATAAGGTAAAAGTCGACACGCTTAAAACGCGCATGCAACAGACGCGCAGTAGCTGGTACGAGTGGCTCGATACGGCACGAGATGAACTGCAGGCTATGACCGAAGCCGAACGTACGATTGTTAATAAATCATTGATGGTTATCAAAGCTCACACCGACAAGCGTGGCGGCATTATTGCCAGTTGTGACTCTAGTATTTACAACTATGGCCGCGACTACTACAGCTATGTTTGGCCGCGTGATGGTGCGTACGCCATGTGGCCGCTGATTCGACTTGGCTACACTGAAGAGCCAAAGAAGTTCTTTGAATTTTGCCGCGACATCCTGACGACCGAAGGTTACTTGATGCATAAATATCAGCCCGATCGCGCCATTGGCAGTACTTGGCATCCGTTGTTGCACGGCAATCACACCGAACTTGCTATTCAGGAAGACGAAACCGCCATTGTTATCTATATGTTAGGCGAATATCTTGCGGCCAGCAAAGATCACGAATTTGTTGATAGCTTGTATGTGACATTGATTCAACCGGCTAGCAATTTTATGGCGGAGTTCCGTGACGATAAAACGAAGCTGCCACACGCCAGTTACGATCTATGGGAAGAAAAGTTCTCAACAAGTACCTATACCACGGCCGTTACCTACCAGGCGCTGCTTGTCGCAGCTGACTTTGCCGATATGTTTGAATTCCCCGACGATGCCGTGAAATGGCGCGCGGCCGCCGTAGAAATCGCCGAAAACGTCAAAACGCTGTTTAATCCGGACCGTAAGGCATTCCGCAAAGGTTTCTTGCTGCAAGAAGATGGCTCGCTGAAGTTTGATGATACGCTCGATGTCTCCAGTATGTATGGTGTTTTGATGTTTGCGCTGCACGATTTTGGCTTCGACGAGACCAAGCAGACATTGCAAGCCATCGAAGCTACCTTGCTCAATAGCTCTCCGTCAGGTGGTTCGCCGCGCTACGAGTACGACAACTACTTTGCTGTCGATCCGCCATACCTTGGCAATCCTTGGTTTGTCACGACCCTATGGTTGGCGCAGTACTATGTGCGGACTAACAGCCCTGCTAAAGCGCAAGCATTGGTTGATTGGACGATGTCCAAGGCACTCACGAGTGGTGTATTATCTGAGCAAGTTAATCCTAGTGATGGCTCACCGCTCTCAGTGACACCGCTTGTCTGGAGTCATGCTGAACTCATTAATACACTGTTGGATCTCCGCGAACCTAGATAGATCGGATAGATCAGTCTCAACTATTTTTTGCCAAAAAAAGAAGCGCTTTCCTGCGCCTCTTTTGCTAGTACTAGGATAAGCTATTTCTTTGGTTTTACTTCGTTGCGGCCCAAGTTTTTCTTGGTTTCAACAAATAGTACGTGCTTGCGAAGTTTGGGGCTGTACTTCTTTAAAGAAAGCTTTTCGGTGGTGTTCATGGAGTTTTTAGAGGTGTAATAAATACGTTCGCCAGACTCTTCGCTGACCATTCCAATTAGTTTTCGCTTGTCGCCTTTTTTTGCCATAGAGTAATAACCTTAATACCTTTATAGAAATCAATTACACATCATTCTAACAGATACGACGATGTCTGTAAACTCTAATTTACCGAGAGTATCCCCTTACAGCATGTAAGATAGAGATTACTTAACCGCTACAGTATCGGATGCTCTTTAGATCAAGAGTGGCTGGTGCTATGTAAAAGATTAATTAAGCCCGCATCGGTTAATTGATACCACAAGGCATCGATACTTACCCCATACCGCTTTGCAAGTGCCTCCGGTGAAAGTCCGCTCTTTATGTCACTACTTAGCAATAGTTTAGGCATAAGTAGATTAGCCGCAAATATGTTGGCTTCAATCTCATCGAAATTCTCAGAATTTAAGTCCAGGCTAGAACTACCGTGGAGGTGTCCCAGGTAGATGTGGCCAAGCTCATGAGCGACCGAGAAACGCTTTCGAACCTCTGCCTTTTGGTTATCATATACAATAAATACCGTATCATTACGCCGTTGAGTCATGGCATCGGCCTTGCCGCTGAAGGTTCCATTAGGTGCAGCGGCAACGATGATATTAAATGTCTTTCTGACTGTAGGCAGAAGCGTGTTAATAATCACAGGCGCGTTTTGGACCCTGGCGTCTTTTAGCAAGCCTTTAGCGCAATGCCTTGCTTTAGCTTTGTCGGCACTAGTCTTTCTGAGTTCCTCTTCCATTATCCTTGTCCTTTTGTGATGCCAAGAAGTCGATAAAGTTCTCAATCTTTGCCACATCATCCTTATCAAATGTTGGATCTGCGCGTAGTGCTGTCTTTACAGTACTAATTTGAGAGTTGTTGCCCGTAGTTAAGTATTGAACATCTTGATGTAGCACTTCAGCTATCTTCTCCAGAGTATCAACTTTTACGCTACGTTCATCCGCCTCAATCAAAGAGATCGCTGTTGGTGAAGTGTAGCCGAGCAAGACTGCCAGCTCAGACTGAGTTATGCCAGCTTTTTCACGGGCGGCTTTAATACGTTGTCCTACAGTTGTCGTGTTATTTATCATATTGATATACTAACATGCACAATCTGTGTTGACAATGATTTATCATTCTGCTAAACTGATAGTTACAATATTATTAACTCTTTGAGGGTATCAGAGGGGGAAAGGACAATAATAAAAATGGCGTTACAGATTACTGGCATCCGCAAACCTGGTGGTCGAAGCAACTCTCATGAAGCTATCAGCCACTACCGCTGGCGCAAAGACGCAAACGGTGAGACGGGTATTGATACTCGGATTGATGTGATTAGCTACCTCGAACGGAATGGTGAAAAAGCATACGTTAAGGTGGGCAACTTGACTGCGTGGTGTGCTATTCGTACCAACGAACATGGCACAAAGTACCTTCAAACACATGCTGACAATCAGTGGAGCGACAACCTACTAAGCCTCCCTGAGGTTTAGTAGGCACCATTAGCCCAGTTTAGGGCTAAAACGAGAGACTTTCTTGCAAGCCTCTCGTTTTATCAACACCAGACATCGATCGCATTTACTAGGAGCTCAAGGTATGAAGTTCACCATCAAACACTTCAGCGAACGTTTTCCCGACGATGACAGTTGCCTAGACTACATGTTTGAGCAGGCTTACGGCTCTATGCCCGCCTGCCCAAAGTGTGACATCGTTGAACCCAGCTACTACCGCGTTCGTAACCGCAAATGCTACGAGTGCAAAGACTGTGGCAACCAACTACACCCACTGGCTAACACCATCTTCCACAAGTCATCTACATCTCTGCGAGACTGGTTCTATGTTATCTACCTATTCTCAGTAGCAAAGAATGGTGTGTCAGCTAAAGAAATCGAGCGACACCTGGGTGTAACGTATAAGACTGCCTGGCGTATCGCCAAACAGGTTCGTGCCCTCATGCTCCAAGGCACGAGTCCACTGTCCGGCATCGTTGAAACCGACGAAACCTACATTGGCGGCAAACAGCGTGGTAAAGATGTGAGCGTGCAAGATAAAGCCGTCGTCTTTGGTATAGTTGAGCGTGGCGGTAACGTCAAAGTCGAGCACGTTCGGAGTGCCGGCGCTCGGGTATTGCTACCACGACTGCAAACAAACATCGCTCCTGGCACGACTGTCTATAGCGACCAGGCTCAGGTCTACCGATCATTGCACCGCGTCGGTTATTACCACGACAGCGTCAACCACAGTGCTGGTGAATATGGCCGTGGCATTGTGCACACGAATACCATTGAAGGCTTTTGGGGACAACTAAAACGTTCTATTGATGGGACGTATCACTGTGTGAGCCGGAAATATCTTCAGTTGTATCTGAATGAGTTTGTGTATCGGTATAACCATCGGACGGATCCGGTGTTTCCGGTTTTGATTGCTTCGGCTTCGCGGCGCGTTCGATAGCATCATCAAACGTTGCCTCTGCGTCCGGATTAACTTGATCAGCTGGCAACTTGTCTATGTAGGCTTGGCGTTCTTCGTCTGAAAGGGGCTGGTTAGTCATGCCACCAGTATAGACCCTCGGGCAATAGACTGCCCAGAAGCGCTCAAAATATCCTAATCCCTGCATATGTACATTGTCCCCATGGGCGGTGACAAATATGCACATGGTTATACACTGTTACTGCGTTAGTATTCGTGGTACCTACCCTTTTAAGAAGGGTGTAGGTGGGTTGGCAAGAAAGAACAGCCAAAAACAAAACACAATACTCATAACACATAACCAATACCCTACATAAACATCTAAATCTATATACCAATACATCACTACCAAACCATACGTCTATCTACCTATCATTATCTAAATCCCTCTACGCATATGAATCTACCGAACATAACGTATAAGCAACAAGCCATAGTAGAGCTCATATATACGTATAGATTTCTCAATAGAACACAGATACAAGGCTTCATGGGTCATACGGATAAACGTCGGATTAGTGCATGGTTACAGGACTTACGAGCCAAGCATTACGTTGAATGGATATATGACGGACATGACTTCGCCAAGAAAACACAGCCAGCTATCTACTACATAGGGATTAATGGTATCCGCTATCTCAAGAAAGTGAATGTTATGGCTGAGCAGGACATCTATCCGACTGATGAACTCCACAAGCGCTACCGTGAGAGCGGTAGGAGTCAGTCTTACATTGACCGCTGTCAGCTTATCGCAGATGCATGTATAGCCCTCGACAAGGCTCGTACTGACGACACTTGGTATTTCTACGAAGCAGAGGCAGAGTACCGCAGGGACAGCTTCTTCCATTTCCTGACTGACAGTGAGCTGATTGCTCCGTATCTCTGCTTCTCCAAGGAGTTCTACGATGGTGGTACCAGCGAACCGATAACCCTGGATACCTACTTCCTAGAAGTCTTTGACCCGAACTATCCAAGATACCGTATGCGCAAGTGCCTAAAGAACTATGTTCAGTTCTTTAGTGAGGATGAATGGGAATACGAAAGCGAGGACGAGCCATCACCAAGCATCCTATTTGTCTGTGCTACCACCAGTGACCTTATCTATGCCAAACGCAGTGCGCGCGGCTTCTTAGCCAGAGAATGGGAGCGGGAGGATGATGACCGGCCGAGTATGTTATTCACCACCACTCAGACGCTAAAACAGAAGGGGGTGTTAGGCGAGGAGGCTTGGGAAGAGGCGTAGTGCTTCCGAGTTATGCATTTGCAGCTCCTATTGCTCTCGCTAATAGGAGCTTTCTATTTCCGCAAGGAAATAGAGGTCGCCAGCATGATATCGCGACACTCTCACAGTACTTAGGTGTTCGTGAAAATATCCAGCAAGTTGTTTCTATGACTCGCCAGCATGCCTTTTGGGCATTACTGGGTTACCGAACAATTTCTGTAAGACACGATCCGGAGTGTCCTTGTGATCGCGCCACATAGGGTCTTGTAACAAGTCCGCTACCTCGAGAGGAGAGCTTTCGGCATCTTCATATAGCATTTCTTCAAGGGCTCCATCAAGACCGTAAGCCCTGTCGATAGCGTCATACAAAGCCAGTGCCGCCTCTGGATTGCCGGTATCTACGATTATGTCGCCTCGCATATCCGTATATGGTGCTTGGTATTCTTCAAAGTATGCTTCCAATAGCGTTTTAAATGGTATGTGTTCAACGCCGCTATCCATAATGACCACAAGTAGTTCTCTCTCATCGTTATAAACACCCTCATGCCATTCCGGCATATTATGAATGTCTATCCCAGTTAAGGTGTTGAAATCTACAGGCTGGTCTGCCACCAGTATTTGCGTTAGTTGCTCGGTTATCGCTTCATTCAACCAGTGCAACCTGTTATCTGGCCCGCCTAGGCCAGCGCGAAGAGCATGTATAACATCCGAGTCATAATTAGCCTCAGATTCGTTCGGCTCAATACTCATAGTTAGGCCAGATATCGCATGGAGCAACTCGTGGTACACCGTTTCTCGTAACTCCGTCGGATCGTCGACCGCACAAATCATTATTTCTTGCGTAAGAGCGTCGAAAGTACCATTCTCCCCTTGTAATTCCACCAGTAGGGGATCACTTGTACGAATCCTTAGATTGCTCAAGCGATTTTGGACCTCGGATAGTGTTATAGGCAGCCCCTGTTCTTCAATGGCTGTCTGCAGGCTATGCTTGAAATCCTGATAATACTCAATGATTGCTCGTTCAGTCTCATTAGGCTCCTCGAGTTCTTCCCCATCGTAATCCTCCGGATGTTCTACTTGGTCGACATTCACCCATGCTGCGTGTTCCTGGGTATGCTTTCGATTCCAGCCGGCGAATGCTACGAAATCATCCATCTCGCACTCTGATAAACCCTCCAGCACGCCTCGCGAGCCATTGTTCGTTAACCGGTCACGAAGATCGTCAACGATTGGCAGCTTATCCATAATAGCTGAAGTTGTTTCGTTCCGCATTATTGTCTTACGCAAATTACGTTGGTGTCTCTCGAATATGTTTGGTTTGAGTATGTCGGGCACTGCCCCTAGCATGTCCTCGCCGAAAGAATGTGCTCCATCATCCCGATTTTCAAGTTGCCTTTCCAAACGCTCATCATGACTGCCGGTAATAACAGTGTTTTCTTCTATCTCCAGACCTTTATCGAATGGATTTCTAGTGAGTGAGGATAAGTCGACCATAGTGACATCATCCTGAAGCTCTGCTCGTTCGTTCGGGAGAAGCGAGTCGTCTTCACCCAGCTGTTCGCCTGACATTGCTTTAGGAGTGACCGCAAGATGGCCTAGTTTACGTTTATGTAGATTAGGATTAAGGTGGTTCGCTATAAATGCCTCAACCCCCGCTTGGTGATCGGGGTTCTCTGCCAGCTCACGAATATCAGCTATATGTTGTGCTGCTTGTTCCCAAGCTGCTGAATCATGCGCTGGTTCTTCGGATGGTTGGCGTGGAGTGTCTATATCTTCAGCTGGCATAGTTTTATTTTATAACTCTATTGATATTAACTCACGTATGAGTATCCTAAACAACCTGAACCACGTGCACTTCAAACCAAATAGCCCGGCGTAAGCCGGGCTTCTCTTTGTTTGCTACTAAAAAGGCGACATACTTTCTCTTGGTTATCCGTCTAAAAACAAACAGGAGAAAGATATGTC
>Ga0210394_10001382_pt1 | contig 39366 bp, 37 predicted proteins | sample IncBWC12MmetaG_FD_160121 | JGI IMG/M metagenome (GOLD analysis project Ga0210394, IMG submission 160121) | Forest soil microbial communities from Barre Woods Harvard Forest LTER site, Petersham, Massachusetts, United States - Inc-BW-C-12-M | ecosystem: Environmental > Terrestrial > Soil >... | reverse complement strand
TCGTAAGCGAATCGTCGGTCGCGCGAGCGGAAAGCGTAGCCATCCATAGAAAGATACAGCAGATGAGAGCGCGTTTCACGCGATTCGTGTCGTAAGCGACGTCAAGATTGCGATCGGATTCATAGACCTCCATTTGGCGAACTTTAGGAGCTCGTCGGGACGTCGGAACGTTACAGTCAACGCGCTCGCTGAAGGTTTCATAGGGGCACGGCATGCCGTGCCCGACGCGGATACTTGCCACGATGCGTGCGACGAGGCATAGTTTCGCAACAGCGGCCTTCAACTGGGCCCTTGCGGGTCGGAGTTTTCGCTCCGACATGAGAGTTCCGCGGGCAGCGTCGTCCTTTGTGCCGCCTTTCTCGCAGCAAGTATTCCTGCCGGAGCGCCAAACTTCAGTGCGCTGGCACTCCGCTAACGCCAATCGTCGAGGATGTATACACCGGCGCGATTGTAACCGGAAGTCGCATCACCCGTCTCCATCGCGACGCCCTGCGTCTCGGTGCGAAATCCGCGCGCGATCATGGCCTGAAATGCCTCGCGTCGCGCCAGGTTCACACCCGCTGCCACCTTCGGCGCCTTTGCTGCGCGCGCATATGCTTCCACCGCGTCAAGCAGTCGCTCGAAAGCCTCGCCAGCACGGCGCCCTGGACGCACAGCGGCAAATTTCACGTAGCAGATCCCCGACCCGGCCTCGGTTCCCGCGCCCGAATGGCACACCGCAAACGCTGCAAGTTTCCCGCCGTCCCACACGAGTATCGTGTCGCCCAAATGCTGCTCGGCGATGGCCCGAATCTCGATTCCCACGTCCAAGTCCTCGAAATTTGCGTCCGTTACCTCCAGGCAGGCCGCCAGCACCCGCGCCCGCTCGTCGCGCGCGAGGTCAGAGAGGCGCCCGGTTTCCGGCACTAAGGCAGCGGGCTTCTCGCCGATTTGCTTCGCCATCACGGCTACCAGGTCGCGCGGCCAAAATCCGAATTTTTGATACAGCGCCATATGCTTCGGGCTTTGCGCGAAAGTATAAAGACCCATGTGCCGCGTGCCCCAGCGCCGAAATATTTCCATCGTCGGCCCAAGCAATTGCTGCGCGACGCCATGATTCCAGTATTCCGGCTCAACCGTCAGCGGGCCGAAGAAGCCGAAGCTGCCCCAATTCGTCGCGAAATTCGAGCCGATCAGTTTTCCGCCGTGCGCCGCCGCAATCACGGAAGCGGGGTCCGCCTTCCACCGCGTTCGAGCCACATCGCGGTCGCCGCCCATGCGAGCATCGTCCGTCGGCAATCCAAGAAATGTCGCAAACGCCACCTGGATGATGCGGCGGGTTTCGTCAAGCTCCGCTTCTGCGAGCGGCCGTATCAGAATGTGGGGGTGGGACTGCGTCGTGGCCATGGCAGTACGTTCTCTCCGGACTGAATCGCTGGCAAGCTGCGAGCCGTTTACTGCTGCGCCGACGAAGCCACCAGCGCCAATACGTCGGCTTCGGCAAGCACGCACGCTGATTGCTTCGCCGCGGCAAGAATTCGCTCGACGGTCTCGTCGCTCGCCGAAATGCCTCGCTTCGCGAGCCAGTACACGATATTCGATCGGCCGCTCATCGGCCCGATTTCGATAATCTGCTCGAGTCCAAACAGATGCGCCGGTACACCGCTGTAAATGGCGTTCGCCAGTTCCAGATCGCCCTTCTTGTATGCCTTGGCGATGGCCGCCGCGTGCACGCCGGTCTGCGTGCGAAAGGCATCGCGCCCCACGATCGGATAATTCGGCGGGATCACCGTGTTCGTCGCGCGCGCCACCGCCTCCGAATATCGTTTCAGCTGCGAAAGGTCGCGCCCTTGCAAATTGACCAGCCCGAGCAGCCGCAAATTCACGAGCATCATTTCCATCGGCGTATTGCCGACGCGTTCCCCGAGCGATAGCGCCGCCGCGTGCACCTGATCCGCTCCCGCTGCAATCGCCGCCAAGGAATTCGCAACCGCCAGCCCGCGGTCGTTGTGGCCGTGCCAATCCACGCGGATTTTCTCCCCTGACGGTTTCACGATCTTTTCAATCGCGAATTTCACTAGATTGTACGCCCCGCGAGGCGTCGCATGTCCCACCGTATCGCACAGGACGATCGCGCGAGCGCCCGCGCGAATCGCTGTTGAATTCAGAGCAACAATCGTCGCCGGGTCGGTCCGCACCGTATCTTCGGTTACGAACATCACCGGCAACCCAGCCAACACCGCCGTGGTCACCGCCTCTTCCGTCGTGCGCTGCAAAAATTCAACGGTCCAGTCCTCGGTCAACCGCCGGATCGGACTGGATCCAAGAAAGAGCGCAGCCTCCATAGGCCGGCCTACGCGCTCGCAAAGATCAATGATTGCCTGGATGTCCTGCTTCTGCGTTCGCCCCGCAACGTGCGGACGAATCCTCACGTGCGAGCTGGCAATCTCTCTCGCCAGATCCCCCGCATCCGCAAAAGCTCGCGGCCCTGCACCCGGCAGACCTACATTGACTGTGTCAATTCCCAGCGCATCCATCAAATGAACGATCTCGATTTTTTCGTCGATCGTAGGATTGCGCACTGACGTGTTCTGCAATCCATCGCGCAGCGTTTCGTCGTTGAGCAACACGCGCCGACCCGCGGGAATATCCGGCTCGGAGTAGCTGTTCCAATCGTGGATGAGTTCGTGGTCCAAGTGCGAAGAACCGCCTTCGATGTCGATTTTACATGGTTTTCCGGCCCTACGACTGCGCCGACCGCCGCCGCGACGCAGAGGACGCGAGCGAATCCGTAGGATCGGGAAATTCCAGCGAGACTAGATAGAGCCCTTCCGGCGGCACCGTCGGCCCGGACCGCGACCTGTCGCGCGATTCGAACAATTTCGGAATGTCGTCCGGCGCGAGCCTTCCCTTCCCGACTTCAATCAGCGTGCCCACAATCTTTCGCACCATGTAACGCAGAAACGATTGTCCGCGGACCAGGTATGCAATCTCATCGCGGTCCGGCTCGCGCACGATTTCCGACGAATAAATCACGCGAGTCATGTTCCGGTCGCGATCATCTTCTTCCGATCCTGACGACGCGGCGAACGAACTAAAATCGTGCTCGCCTTCGAACTTCCTCGCGGCCTCCGCCATCGCGGCTTCGTCAAGCGCCCACGGATAGTGCAGCGCGCGGTGATACTCAAACGGCGGCAGCACGCGCCCGCGATAAATCCGATAGCGGTATGTTTTTCCCTGTGCCTGCCAGCGCGCGTGAAATTCAGGGCCCATCTCTTCTGCGGCGATCACGCGAATCGTCGGAGGCAACAGGGCGTTCAACGCGCGCTGAAATTCCGTGGCCGACAGCGCGGACTGAGTCTTGAAATTCGCCACCTGCCCCAGCGCGTGTACGCCCGCATCGGTGCGGCTCGCGCCTTGGATAAAAATCTTCTCCTGCGCGATCTTGCACGCCGCATCAACGAGCAGGCCCTGAACCGTTCGGACGCCCGGCTGCAGCTGCCAGCCATGAAATTCCGCCCCGTCGTAAGCAATGGTGAGCTTGATGTTCCGCATGAGCCGTGGCGATTATCGCACGGCATAGAGCCGCACGCGATTCGCGCGTCCGTCACCCGCAGCACGTCGAGCCGCCGCGGCATTTTGCCGCAAAGGCGCCGCGTGCCCGCCACGCGCCTTCGGGCGGGCCGCGCCGTGCCACTCCACGAAGTGGCTCCTTCCTCCTCATTTGCAGTATGATGCGGATCGTGTTGGAATGCGACCCACGGCATCTTTCAATGCATTTCGCCGCCGACTCCATTCGCCCGTAAACACTTTTCCCCTGACGCATTTTCAACCACCTAACTCGGCGCGCGTCGCCAGATCACGCTTTGAAAATTCAAACTGGGAAACACTGTCCCGCATTGGAGTTTCCCCCTGGGCAATCCACGTTTCTTCCGCGACGTTTGCTCTTTCCGGTCGTCCAACCATGTGGCGTTGTGCCGCGTCCGCGTCTGCCGCATAATGGTGCTTGGATTCAGCGGTAGCGCCCGCAAAATGAAAAAGCTCTACATTCTCGCGATCGTCTTCGTTGCCGCACTCGGTTTGCTGGCCACGGCGCTGGCCACCACCCATGCGCTGAAGGTCACGGCCGCGAACCGCATTGCGTCTGTGCCCAACGCTCCGGCTGTTCATCGCGCGCAGCAGGACAGTTCCTCCGATGACGACGATACCCCTCCCAAGGTCATCCGCTTCGCCAGCAACCCCGAGCCGATGCCGCCCTTCCTGGTCAATGACGTCGAAGGACGCGTCCTTTCGACCGCCGAATTGCACGGCAAAGTGGTGATCGTGAATTTCTGGGCCACCTGGTGCCCGCCCTGCCGCGAGGAAATTCCCGAGATGATTGACCTCGCCAATCGATACAAGGACCGCCTCCAAATCATCGGCGTCTCGGAAGACGACGATGCGACTCCTGAAGAAGTCCGCGATTTTGCCCGCGAGGCGAAGATTAACTATCCCGTCGTCATGGGCAGCAGCGGAATTTCCGCGGAATATGGCGGCGTGCCCGCGCTACCCACGTCATTCCTTGTGAATACCGATGGCCGCGTGGTGCAAAAGCATGTCGGGCTGTTCCCGAGCGAAGTATACGACCGCGAAATCCGCGCCCTTCTCGGCGAACACGTGGACACGCCGATCGAAACCTTTGTGGACAGCGGCGAAATCTTTCTGAAAAACGCCGCGAACGCCACCGCACTTCCCGGCGTGGACTTCAGGGGCCTCAAGCCCGCTCAGCGACGCGTGGCCCTGAAGCGCATGAACACGGAAGGCTGCACGTGCGGTTGCAAGCTAACGATTGCCCAGTGCCGCATCAACGAGTCTACCTGCGCGACAAGCGAAAAGCTCGCCGCGCAAATCGTCCACCAGATCAGTGCCGCGCGTCCCACCTCGTCCGCAACCCGCTAGCCGCCTTCGATGCCCCTCCGCCATCTCCGCCCACAACCGCGCGCAGGTTTTTCATAACGATGGCGCTCCAGCGACCTTTTTTCTCTTCAGCGTAAGCAGCGACGGGAATTGCAATAGCGAAACACGGAAAGAATGAAGAGCACAACGAGATCGGGGAAATTCACCCGGCCCACGGCGTCATCTGCGAGATGACAACGCCGCCAGCCGGGCTGAGTTCGAATGCTCGTTACTTGTCGTACTGCAGGCAGAATTGAAGCTGGTGGATGGATTCGTCAATTGATCGTATCGCGTCCGCGCGATGTCCTCCGAAATCGTGCGCAGCATGGTTCAGGTCATTTCGCGCCGCGCGCAGTGCCTCAATCGCTTCGCGAATGTGAGCGTGCGGTTCAGGGGCGGCGGCTGGTGTGGGTTGAGGCTTCGGCGCCCGCGGAGCTGCAGGCGCGACGACCGGAAACGCCAGCGCAAAAACGAGGGCCGCGATCGCGAACATATACATGAGCCGATTCTTCATTGAACGATCCTCCTGATCCGGGTTGACCCGGTCTGCTGTGAATGGTTTTCCAGCGTGTCGGCTGGGCGTCGGCCCGCCGGAGTAAAGCGATGGTATCCCGATCATCGCCATTCGCGCCCGCCACATTTCGCGGCTGTCGTCAAAGAAGCAAGCGCCAAACACAGCCGCTGGGGACTAAACTCGAACTACTCCAACGGCTTGCGAGTAAACGGGAGCCATTACCTCCGAGATGCCGGTCTTGAGCAGCGTGGCAAATTATTGCGTAAGCACAGGACGGCTGAAATCGTATCCCTGAGCTTCGTCACAGTGCTGAGCTGGAAGCAACGCCAGCTCTGCCGGCGTTTTCACGCCTTCTGCAACCACGCAGGTTCAGGCTTCGTCCCATGGCGATGACGGCAGTCACGATGGTCGTCTCGTCGGGGGCTGTGATGATCTGGCGGACGAAGGACTGGCCGATCCTTAGATCGTCAATCGGAAACTTTCGCAGATCGCCCAGGCGGGAGTGGCCCGCGCCAAAATCATCCCCGGCAATCTGCACTCCCCGGACTCTGAACGCCGGGAGAATACTCTGTACGGATTCGGCGTGTTTCATAAGGACTCTTTCGGTCAGTTCCAACTTAAGCGCACTGGGATCCAAACCGGTTTCCTATAGGATTGCGAACACGCCCTGCAAGAAACGTACGCTCGGGAACCGTTTCATAACGGCACGTGCGCGACTGAAATGTGTACCGCGATGAAACAGTCGCGACGTTCGCACGAAAACTCAATTTACGGCCGCGTCATTTTCTCGGGGCGAATCAATTCGTCGAATTCCTTTTCCGTCAGGTAGCCGAGCTTGAGGCACGCTTCGCGGAGGCTAAGTTTTTCGTGGTGGGCCTTCTTGGCGATTTCGGCGGCTTTGTCGTACCCGATTTTCGGGTTCAGCGCAGTGACGAGCATCAGTGAATTCTTCACGTACTGTTCAATTCGCTGGCGATCGAGTTCCATTCCCTGCACGCAGTGGTTGGTGAACGAGCGACACGCATCGGTGAGCAACCGTACCGAATTCAGGAAATTGTGGAGGATCACCGGCTTGAAGACGTTCAGTTCGAAATTTCCCTGCGAGCCGGCGAAGCCGATGGCCGCGTCGTTGCCCATCACCTGCACGGCAACCATGGTCATGGCCTCGGACTGCGTGGGATTCACTTTGCCAGGCATGATGGACGATCCCGGCTCGTTTTCCGGCAGCATCAGCTCGCCGAGTCCAGCGCGAGGCCCGGAGCCGAGCCAGCGCACGTCATTGGCAATCTTCATCAGGGACGCAGCAAGGGTCTTCAATCCTCCGCTGGCGAACACCATTTCGTCGTGGGCGGAAAGCGCGGCGAACTTATTCGGATGCGATTTGAACGGCAGCCCCGTGAGCTCGGCGATCTTCTTCGCGGCGCGTTCGGCGAATTCCGGAGGCGAATTCAAGCCCGTGCCTACGGCCGTACCGCCGATGGCCAGATCGTAGAGGCCGGGCAGAACGTCCTTCAACCGCGCAATATCGCGATCGAGCAGGCTCGACCAGCCAGACATCTCTTGTGCGACGGTGAGAGGCGTAGCGTCCATCAAGTGCGTCCGGCCGATTTTGACCACGTCGCCAAACGCACGGGCTTTCGCGTTCAGCGCGTTGCGCAGCCGTTCGACGGCGGGAATCAGAGCCTCGGCTACGCGCGACGCCGCGGCGATGTGCATCGCCGTGGGAAACGTGTCGTTCGACGACTGCGACATATTGACGTCGTCGTTCGGATGAATGGGCTTTTTGCTGCCCATCACGCCGCCGGAGATTTCGATGGCGCGATTCGAGATCACCTCGTTGGCATTCATGTTGGTCTGCGTGCCGCTGCCCGTCTGCCAGATACGCAGCGGAAAATGCGCGTCGAGTGTTCCGGCGATCACTTCGTCGGCGGCCTGCGCGATCAGCTTCGCTTTTTCGGCCGAAAGTTTTCCGAGGTCCTGATTGACCAGCGCGGCGGCCTTTTTCAGGATTCCGAACGCGCGAATCAGCTCGGGCGGCATTTTGTCGGTGCCGATGTCGAAGTGAATCAGCGACCGCGCGGTTTGCGCGCCGTAGTAGCGATCAGCGGGCACCTCGATCTTGCCCATGCTGTCGGATTCAATCCGTGCGCCCGCTTTCGATGCAGGCGACGCTTTGCCGTCCACGCGGTTCTCCCCCCGGCCTTTACAGGCTGCCGCCACCAGCATACTGCGAAAGCGTCGCCGACGCAGCCGATTGTGCTCTGCGTGAAAAAGCGCCAAGCGGTCAATTTGACCGGTCGAAAAGCGTATCACAGGGTGTGTCCGCCTTTTGGTCGAGTGCCGCGCTGACGGCGGCGCTACCCGTTAGGCTTTTTTGAGGGATGGCGTAAGGATTGCGCGCGATAGCGGTGGCGCGTAGATTGTTCGCAGGAGGGAAGATCGAAACGGAAATCGCCTGGGGACGGGAGAAACCAATGGTGAAGAAGGGATACTGGATTGTTTGCCACCTATCGGGTGCGGACGGGGCCGTCATGGCGGAGTATGCCAAACTCGCGAGGCCGGTGATCGAGGCGGCCGGAGGGCGGTTGATCATCAGGGGCAATCCGGCGAAGGTGCACGAGGCGGGCGTGAACGAGCCGGCGATTGTGGTCGAGTTCGAGAGCATCGAGAAAGCGATTGCCGTGTATGAGCACCCGGCTTACCAGTCGGCGTTAAAGGTGCTCGACGCCAAGCTGAAGCGGGATTTTCGGATTCTGGAGGGGGTATAGGGGCCGGAACAGCAGAGGCAAGAGCAGATCCCTGGTGGTCGGCCGAGAATCCGCCTCACTCGAGATGACAAGACAGAGCCCTACCCTCGAAAGGTGAATGTCAACCGGACGAGCGGTGGGAGCGTTCCCTGGGAGTGCGAGGGCGCTTCTTTGCGGGATTGCTCGGCGTCTTCCCAGGTCTGCCCCGTGTGACACGAGTCTTTGTGAGCCGCCGCTTGGGCGCGGTGTCTCTTGCGCTTTTCACTACGCTCCGGCCGGTTCCGTGCTGCGCGGCGGCTTCGCCTACCTGTTCCATCGCCGCGTGGATGTAGCGCCGCACGAACGGACGCCCCAGATCGCGCGCGGCAGCGAACTTGATGTGGCGCATCGCCTTGCCGTTGCCTTGTAGCACGCGATTCGGATCGGGCAGCGTGGCGCCTCGCGGGAAGCCGAGATTGACATGCCGCTCGTGCGTGGTGATGTAGCAGAACATGTCCTTCATCTTGTCGCTGAATCCGAACCAAATGGCAACGGTATAGACTTGGTAGATTGACTCGGAGGCATCGGGCGCTTCCTCGAGCACGACTTGGCGCAACGCCAGCGCGAGGTCGGCGATCGAAGGGTCGTAAGCGGCTAGGAAACCGAGCAGTTCCGGTATCGGCGGACGGTCCACTGTAACCGGGAATATATCAACTTGTGTGCCGGGCATCAAGGAACCGCCATACGTGCGTGCCCGACGCCGCCAACCCTGCCGCTGGGCGGAGCCATTTGAGGCTGTGGTAAATTTTGGATAGACTCCCTGCTCAAATTCGAAACGGAGGAGAAATCAATGGCCAAGAAGGGATACTGGATCGTTTGCTACCAATCGGTTTCTAGCCAGGCGGTGCTGCCGGAATATGCCAAGGCTGCAAAGCCGGCCATTGCAGCGGCTGGAGGACGTTCGTTGGTCGCGGGCACGCCCGCGAAGACTCATGAGGCGGGACTGGATCAGAGGACGGTCGTGATCGAGTTCGAAAGCGTCGAGAAAGCGATTGCGACGTATGAGAGCGCTGCTTACCAGGCGGCGCTGAAGGTGTTCAACAATGCAGCAAAGCGGGATTTTCGGATTGTCGAGGGGGTGTAACTGCCAGAAGATCAGAGGCTAGGCGCCCTCCCAAAGGAGTCCGCTACAAATGGAATGGGCGGGCGCGTCGGCTCGAGCGGGTGTGCACAAGTGAACAGATTTAGTCCTGATTCGGGACCATCATCTGGATATGCGCACGAGAACGGTCAAGTCGGCGCGGAACGGAAAACTTTTGGCCCGAGTGAAAAAGGAGATGGCGGCGCCACGCATGGCGACGTCCGCTCGGGCTGAGATCGCAATCCTCGCCGCAGCGAAAAGGAAGCGCCGCAACCGCCTGAAGCCGGTAGACGCTGCCGCTTAGGCGTCCGCGACAAAGCGCGCCGCCCGTGATAGCCTGCACGCGCCCGCGGCGATGGGATCGCTGTCGCGTGACAATACTGCGCGGAATACCAACACTGCGCGGACGAGAGACAATATGCCTATCGAGGAGTGGGTCAAAACACTCGAAGACGGCAGAAGAGTAAAATTCACCAATCAAGAGCTGCCCGGCAACGGCTCATTTATCACCGCGCAGGTCGAAAAGAACGAGGTGGTCTATTCGATCGTGCTGGACAAAGTGAAAAATCCGCTGAGCCGCGAGGAAGTCGAAAACCGATTCAAGGCTGAGCTGTCGAGGAAGTAACGCTGAGTTGGCGACTGCGCCCGCGAGGAGAGATTTCCCGCGCTGGTTCAAATGACGCCGCAAGAAGCGGCGACGGAAGAGTCAGCTTTTCTTCGTTTCCTGGCCGCCGGCAAACATGGCGGATTGTTCGAGGGCTTCCTGCGATTGCCGGTAGGCCTTCACCGCATGTTCCATCGCTTGCTTGGCCTTCTCGTGTCCGGTTTGGTGATCTTCCTGGCCGTGATGCGTCGCGGCGGCGCGGTGTGCGTGCGCGGCCTGCTCGTGAAACTCAGCGGCTCTCTGATGCGAATCATTTGCCATGAAATCCTCCGAAGTGCACGTCTGACGGTAGCCCTTTGCGGTCAACATGTCCACGACGGACGCACACAAGAGAAAAAGATGAACAGGAGTGAACCCTCCTTCGGCGGGGAGGCTTGACCTGGATTGCGCGCGCGGATATGCTGAGCCGAATTTGGGGGAATGCGTGATGAAATTGAGGGCTGTTGCCATTTGTTTTGGGGGAATCGCGCTGTCGCTCGGCGCGAGCGCGCCCGCCCGGGCGCATCACTCGTTCGGAGTCGAGTACGACTCGAACAAGCCCATTTCGCTGACGGGCACGATTACGAGCATCGAGTGGACCAATCCGCACTGCTTCATCTACATCGACGTGAAAGACAAGGACGGCAAGGTCACCAACTGGAAGATGGAGGGATTTCCGCCCAGCGTGCTTTACAGAGCCGGATGGAGGCGCGACGTGACCGTGAAGGTCGGCGATGAAATCACGATGACCGGGTGGCAATCGCGCGTCGGCGGGCCGTGGGGACATTCGCGCGAAGTCACGCTGAAGGATGGGCGCAAATTCTATTTCGGTCCGCCGCCCGGCATAGGCGACGGCGGTACTGGTGCACCAGGCGCGTCGCCAACACCGGCGGGACAATATCCACCCGATGCACCCACACCTCAGAACTAGAGGAGCCGCCATAATGAAAAGTATCTTCGCGATTGCGGCTCTTGCAGCGCTGGTCGTTTTTCCCTCAGCCGCCTCGGCGCAACAGAAAAGCGATGGCCCGAGCGCGAGAATTCCGCGCGCGGAAGACGGGCATCCGGATATGACTGGAGTATGGCAGGGCGGCAGCAATCGGATCGGAACGTGGGAAGAAGCGAACCTGGACGGAGGATTCGTTCCGGGCAACGTGCCAATCACGCCGTTCGCGATCAAGGACAAGCAGCCGCTGCCGCCGTATCAGGAGTGGGCGCAGAAAAAAGTGCAGGAATCGTATGAGCGGCGGGGCGTGGACGATCCGGCGGTACGGTGCCTGCCGGAGGGAGTCCCGAGAACCACGCTGATGGGATTGTTTCCGATGCAGATCGTGCAGACGCCGAAAATGGTAGTGATGCTGTTCGAAGTGTTCCACGAGTTCCGTCTGATCCCCATTAACGCGAAGCATCCGGACGATCTCGATCCGAGCTACATGGGAGATTCCGTCGGACATTGGGATGGCGACACCCTGGTTGTGGACGTGACCGGCTTCAACGACAAGACGTGGCTATCGGGCGTGGGAACATTTCACAGCGAAAAGTTGCACGTGATCGAGAAATTCACGCGCGTGGATATGAATACGATCCTCTACGAGGACACCGTCACAGACCCCGTGGTGTTCACCGGGCCGTGGACGCGGCACGGCACAATTATGCTGCGTCCGGGAACGCGGCTGCAGGAATACGAGTGTGTTGAAAACAACCAAGACCTGCAGCGATACAACGAAATGTTGAAGGACGAGTCCACGTTTCGTCGAAAACCCTAATTGCCCCCCTCCCCGGGCTGCGCCCGTGGCGACTTGTGCTTTTGAGCAAGCTCCATTTTACTTTTCAATGTGAATAGGACGACTATGTTGCCTAAGGACTTTCCGGTGCGACTCTGATGACCGGAGGGTCTTTGCGTTTGCAGCCGGCGAATGCCCCAGCCTGGCGCCGCTCTAACTCATTGCACCTAACTGCAGATTCGCGGGAGGCATCGTGCCACAAACTGACACGCGCGCGGACGGGCGAGCAAACACAATGATCGAGACGTGGAAAAACTGGGAAGGCCAGGTGGCCGATGGATTCCACCTGCGCCAGTATCTGGGCGGATCGGAGCGCGGGCCCGTTTTCCTGACCGACTACGGCGAGCAAAAGGCCGCGATGAAGCTGATTGCCGCGGACGGGCAGAACGCCGATGCGCAACTGGGACGCTGGGCGTTGGCCGCAAACCTGACGCATCCGCATTTGCTGCGGGTGTTTCAGACGGGGAGATGCGAAGTCGGCGGAGCGCGGATGATCTACGTGGTGGAGGAATGCGCGGATGAGGACTTGTCGCAAATTATTCCGCAGCGCGCTCTATCGCCAGCGGAAGCGCGCGATATGCTGCGTCCAGTGCTTGAGGCGCTGGCGTATCTCTACGACAAGGGACTGGTCCACGGGCACGTGAAGCCGGCGAACATCATGGCGGTCGGGGAGCGACTGAAACTCTCGAGCGACGGGATTGCGGCGGCACGCGACAAACGCGTCGAGCACGGCAAGCCAAACGCTTACGATGCGCCCGAGGTAGGAACGCGGGGAGCTTCCGCGGCGGGTGACGTTTGGTCGCTGGGCGTAACGCTGGTGGAGGTGTTGACGCGACACCTGCCAACCTGGGAATGGAAGGGACAGGAAGAGCCGGGGCTGCCGAAGGCGATTCCGGCGCCGTTCGGCGATATCGCGCTGCAATGTCTGCGACGAGACCCTCAGCGGCGATGCACTCCGGCGGAGATTGGCGCGAGAGTTGATCCGGATGCCCCCGCGCTCGGGACAGAGACGCGCCCGATCGCACAGCCGGTCGTGCGCGCTCCCAAGACGCAGGGACCTGCTAAGCGGCCAGACGAGGCAAGTCCGAGACCAGCGGTGAACGCGCGTGGTGTATCGCCGAAGAGAGGCTACGCGATTCCGGCGATCGCCATAGGAGTCGTGGCGCTCGTCGCTTTTTTTGCTGCCGAGAAGCTGATGCGTCGCGGGACGGGGACTTCGCAAGAACCGGCGGCGGTTGCGGCGAAACAGCCCACGACAAAGCCGAAATTGAAGTCGAGTGATACGAGTCCGGCCGCGGAGACAATTGGCGCAAAGCGGTCCGTTGCCAGCGACGCGACTCCGGTGATCGCGGCGCCGGCACCGAAACCTGTGACCGAAAGCGTGGCGGGCAAATTCGCGGGCGGCGCCGTAACGCATCAGGTGCTGCCCAATGTGCCGCAAAGCGCACTGGCCACGATCCGGGGCGCGGTGCGGGTTAGCGTGCGCGTGCAGGTAGACGCATCGGGCAAAGTCGCGCGAGCGGATTTGGATTCCTCCGGACCGAGCAGGTATTTCGCGAATCTGGCACTGAAGGCTGCGCGAGACTGGCAATTTGCGCCGGCGAAGGTGGAGGGCCAGGACGCTTCAAGCGAATGGATTCTGCGATTTCAGTTTGCGCAGGACGGCACGAAAGTGACTCCGATGGAAAAGGTTCCCACCTAACCAACGCCACTGACCGCACCCTTCGCTCCGCGACGCACCGGCACCCAACCCGCTCAAAGGGTGATCGAGGTTTCTGAGCGGAGCGGTGCTGACTATTTTTTCGGAGTGAGGCGCAGAATGTTACCGGCGTCCGTGATGACGTAAATGGAGCCGTCCGTGCCCTGCTGCACGCCGCGAACGCGCTGTCCGAGATCGGCGAGTAAGTGCTCCTCGGCGACGACGCGGTTGCCATCGAGCACGAGTCGTACCAGAAACTTTCCGTACAGCGCGCCGATGAAGAGATTTCCCTTCCAGTCCGGGAACATGTCGCCGGTGTAAAACATCATTCCGCAGGGACCAATATCCGGATACCAATAGTAGATGGGCTGTTCAGTTCCTTCCTTGACCTGGGCGCCGCTGCCAACCACTTCTCCAGAATATTGCCGTCCGTAGGAAACGTTCGGCCAACCGTAATTTTTCCCTGCGTGAATGATGTTAATCTCGTCGCCACCCATTGGGCCGTGCTCGTCGAGCCATAGGTCCCCCGTGGCGGGATTGATGACGACACCCTCCGGATCGCGATGCCCGTAAGAAAAAGTTTCCGGTAAGACGGTCCCTTGACCGAGAAACGGGTTGTCCTTGGGGATTGAGCCGTCGGGATTGATGCGGGCGACGCGGCCGGTGAAGTTGCGAAGGGTGTCGGGATCGCTCACCTGATGATCCGCGGGATCTCCTTTCGCATCGTAGAGCATAGACCGATCGGCACCGGTAACGAAGAGCGTGCCGTCCGGAGCGAAGAGGACGCGTCGATCGAAACCGTCGACGAGGACCTGCAGGTGCTCGAGACTTTTTTCGTCGTCGCTCAGGCGCGCGCGGGCGGCGTGTTCAGTGCCGAGGGGCTTGGCGCGGCGTTCGGCAAGCGGCAGATTCAACTGCCTGCCGTAAAACGAATTGGGCCACACGCCGGGATCTTCGCCGGGCGGCGGAGCATAATAGGTGAAGTAGATGAGGCGATTCTCCGCAAAGTGCGGATCGAGGACTATGTCGTGCAGGCCGCCGGCGCCGACGACCTTGACGCCGGGCACTCCGGCGAGAGGCGCGTGGACGACGCGATTCTGGTCCGCGATGCGCATTTCTCCGTTGCGTTCGGTAACAAGGATATTGCCGTTGGGGAGAAACGCCATCGCCCACGGGCTATCGAGGCGACTCACGACCGTTTCCACCGCGAGCGGAGGCGAGGTTTTCTGCGGGGCGGGAGCACCCGTCTGGCCGGGGAACGCGGGCTTCGGCGCGGGATAGTCGGTGGCCTTCGGAGCCTGGGCGCGGGCAGGCGATGCAATCGCAATCAACCAAACCAGCACTGCCAGCGCCAACACGAACTTCCTCATGGATCCTCCCTCGATGGACCGGAGGCAGGTTACCCGGAGTCGAAAGATTAGGCAACCTGCCCGGCGGAGCTTTCGGCAGCTGCACCTACGAAACGCGTGGTAAGGTTCGGCGAGATGACTGCCCCACGCGCAGTTCGGCGCCGAGGCAGGCTGCCGGCACCATCAAGATCATTCCCGCGATCCACCACCACAGTGGCGCTTGGTGCGCCTCCGGGAAGGGTGCCGCGATCATGACGTAAAGGGTGAACGCGACTTCGACCGCGCTCATGATCGCGGCATGCCAAATCCTGGCGCGTTTCGCGATCCAGGCGGTGACGTAGCCGCCGAGGCCAATGGAGAATGTTGTGTAGGCCAACATCAGCAGCCGTGCTGGGAAATTACGACTGAGGGCGGCCGCGTCGGGAAGCGTGACGGCGAACATGCGCATCAGCAGCGGATCAACCGCCGCTTCGATGCCGAATGAAATGATGGTCAGAACGACAATTCCGGCCAACACCGCGAGCACGCTGCGGATCATAATTAAGCTCCTTGGTGGACGTCCGACTCAATTTCACAAACCCCGCGACAGACCGCTAGGCCCCGAGACCGGTGTTCTCGGCGGCGCGCTCGATTTCGGCGTTGATCTCACCACCGATCAGGAAGGCGAGGCCGGTGACGTACAGCCAAACCAATAGAATCATCACGGCGCCGAGAGATCCATATGTGGCGCTGTAGGTGTTGAAAAAATGCAGGTAGATGCGCAGGCCTACGGAGGACGCCAGCCACAAGAGCATACCGAATAGCGAACCGGGAGTGATCCAGTGCAAGCGATGCTGCTCGAGATTCGGCCCGCAGTAGTAAACCAGCGAAAACGAAATCATGACGAATAACGCGGACGCCGGCCAGCGGAAGTCTTTCCAGGCGGTGACGAGGAATGAACTCCAGGAGAACTCGGCCGCCATCCAGTCGACGAAGTGGTTACCGACGAACACCATGAGTAACGCAGAGAGCCACAGAATCGCGATTACGAACGTCAGCCCGAGTGCTATGGCGCGCACCCTGAACCACGAGCGCGCTTCACGCACACGATACACGCCGTTGAGAGTCGAGATCATCGCGCTCATTCCGCCGGATGCAAACCAGAGTCCTACGACGATCCCGAAAGTCAGTTTTCCTCCGCCACTTCGGGATGCGAGCTCATCCATGACCCGGTCAAAAAGCTGCGCGGCCTCGGTCGGAAGAAGGTCAGCGAAGTTTGAGAGCAGCGTGGCCAGGAATTGAGAGCCTCGGGAGGCAAACAGGCCGAAAAGGGCGAGCATGAATACGATCAAGGGAAAAATCGCGAGAACGAAATCGAAGGCGAGCCCCGATGCGCGGGCGAAGAGATCGTCTTGCGCGATTGCGCGAAGGAGTCTGTAGGCCAGGCGAGGCGGGGTGAGGCCGCCGAGTTTCCAGAGCGATCGCAGGCGCCGCGGCGGCGGCGGCGACGCTGTAGTCATCATTTACTTGGACAAACTACACGCTGGCCGCGGCGAGGAGCCAAGAGGCCAGGTAACCCGGATGATTGCGCGAGCGCGGAGTCGTCGCGGTGGCGATAGCTCGCAGCGCCGAGGCGGGCGGTGCTGGCAAGCGGCATAGTGCGTTTGCGAGAGACGCGGGCCAAGGCAGAGATGAGTTTGTGAAGGCAGCGGCGATTTCGCTTCCATCGCCTCGCACACGAACCCGGTGGGTAAGAACCGACTGCGACGCGCGAGCGTCGTGCGCGCCCTCGGAGAGCGTGGCGAGACGTAGCTCCCTGCCGCATCCTTGCGAGACGGAAAAATCTGCGTAGGTGGCAAGCCCCGCGACACGACCGGGGTGTCGCGAGAGATGCGCGCGAAGCAAACCGTACCAGAGCTGCGCGGAATCTCCATGGGCCGGGAATGCGACCGCTCCCTGGTGGGTGAGCGCAGCAGCGAAAAGCCTGCAATCAGCGTAGCGCTCATCGTAGATGACCGCGGTGATCGGAGGAAGGACTGGCGAAGCACCGGTTTCGGATGCGGCGTTCGCGGAGACAGCACTCGTGCTCCAAATCGCCCCGGGAAGGGCGGCTGGGACAATCGCCGCTGCACCTGCGCCCTTCAGAAAGTCGCGTCTATTCATGGGTGGCTCCCGTAAGCGGAGGCTGCATGCGAGCAGACGCAGGCCGCGTGATATACGCGGAGATCAGTTCCAGCTCGCTATCGGTGACTTCGATGCGAGTGTGCGGCGGCATCCCGTTGATGCCTACCCGTGTGATTTTCTTGACGTAGTCGGCGGTTAGGTCGGTGCGCGATTCGAGCAGTGCGCGATCCTTGCCCAGGCGACGGCCGAGCATGATCGTGCCGGTTCCTCCGGCGAGGTGGCAATAGCCGCAACGGGCGTGAAAGAGTTTATTGCCCTCCTCGAGCTTCTGCGCGGAATCGTACGCTGGCTTGGCCTGAGGAACGCGCGAATGCGCCATGCCGATGCAGATCGCGATCGACATCGTCACGGCAAACAGCATGAAAGGCGCGAGCGAACGGAAACGCGGTACCGTGTTCACGCGCGGACTCCGCGAAACGCCTTCGGCCAAATGCCCTGCTTGCCGGGTGCGAGGATTCCGTTGGGATCGAGCGCGTCCTTGACCGCTTCGTTGAGGCGAAGGAGCGCGTGATTGTTGTAATCGAAGCTGAGCGCGACGTCGTCCATGAAGGATATGTGCGTGCGGTATTCGCTGTAACCTTCTTTGGCTGCGTCGGCGACCAGGACTTTGAAAAGGTTGCGGACCTTAGTGGTCATGGCCGTATCATCGCGGTCGTAGATCATCATGTTGACGTTGATGGCGTAGCGATCGAAAAGGGTGAACGAGCCGTAGTAGTCCACTCCGATTTCTTCGTAGCGCCTCTTGGTGCTGTGGAACTGCTTGAGGACGTGCTCACCGCCGGCCGGCAACACGGGCGAGAATCCCAGATGGCCGCCGCGACCGCCGCGCCAGTTGATGATCTGAAGGGGGTTGGTGGTGGGAACACCAGCGCCGGAATTTTCGATGGGATCGCCACGATGCCACTTTGCGACTTCGAATTCCTGTTTTGTGTGTTTCGCGAAGGCGGCTTTGATCAATTTGGCGTTGGCTTGGTTGACTTCGTCGTAGCCGAACAGTCTGAGGTTGACTCCCCACCAGCCGAGATTCCATTTGTCGAGAATGGAGCGCAGAACGTCGTCGGGCAGCGCACCATCGCCGTCATACCACTGGCTGCGCGGCGAACGCGTGGCTACGACGCGGAGGGAATTTCCAATGCTAGGGTTTTGCTGGAGGACACCGTTCAGGCGCAGCGGCTGGAGGGTGTCGATGGCCCAGCCAATGTCGTCCGGATCCGGGAGCTGCATGTTCAGGCCCAGCGTGGCTTCCGGCTCCGGCATGAGCCACATGCCCATTTTGGTGACTACGCCGTAGTTGGATTGGACGAAGACCTGGTCCCACGAGGGGCCGAACCCGTACTTGAACAGATGCCAGTTGGGGCTGTTGGACATGGCGCCGGTGCCGGTGCGGATCTTTTCGCCATTGGGCAGGACGATTTCCATTCCGCAAATGTTTTTCGTGTTTTCGCCGTAGGGCGTGTAGCCGTAGCCGCGCTCGAGGGCGTTGCCTACGACACTGCCCCAGGCGTTCGCCGGAACGGACATCCAGAGCGGAATCTTGTGTTCCTGGAGATAGGCGAAGAGATCGAAGAACCCGACGCCGGGTTCGATGAGGCAATAGCCATAGCGCTCGTTGACCTCGATGATGCGTTTCATGCGTCCGAGGTCGAGGACCACCGTGCCGGGCATGTTGGGTGCAGCGGCTCCGTAGCCGAGATTTTTCCCTCGCGAGATCGGCCAGAGAGGAACCTTGTATTCGTTGGCGAGGCGCACGATGGCCTGGACTTCTTCGGCGGATTGCGGGCCGACAGCGGCGCTGGGAGTGTGCTTGTCGGCGTCGCCCGGGGCGTAGATATCCATGTAAGTGTAGCGGTCCTCTTCGGTTGAAAGGACCCACTGGCGGCCGACCACGCCGGCAAAGGCGTCGAGCGCTTTCTGGAATTGTTTTTCGGTTACGTTTGGTGGAAGCACCAAGGACATTTCTGACCGCTCCAGATGGGCTGGATCATCGCTACCCGCCCCAATTCGGCACCCTTCATATCACAAATCAGCGGGTGCGCTCCACAGGTGAGATGGGCGGGGCGATGACCAGAGGATCGATCCGCCTGCGGCGAAAAATCGGACGTGCCTAGCGTGCTCCTGCCGAAACAGCGTCGCCGCATCACCATAGCTCGCGGCGGGGCGGCGCCAGACACGGCACCCTGCGCCCCAGCGAAACCGATGGCAGATCTGAAGGAGCACCCCATCTTGCGGCCAGCTGTACGGGTATTGCACTCCTGGACAGGGGGAACGCGACGGACGTCCGCGATATGCTGGTGGAGGGTAAACTTTAGCTATACGAGGATGGCGAGGAGACGGCCTTTCGCTGCTTCCGAGCTACGCGCAATGCGCGCCGCGGGGTCGGTTGCGTTGTTCGTGTAGCTGGGGGAGTTTCTTCAGGCATTTCGAAGGAAACAGGGATTCACAATGGTGCCGGTGTTCCAACGTCTATTTGCGGCCGAAGAGGAAGTAGAACGCCCGAAGGCTGCCAAAGAGACTCCGGAACGGGCCTCAGAAGAGGTGGCCACAAAGGATCGTGTGTCAGGCCAAGGGACAGAACACGTGACGACGGTCGCGAGTCAATGCCCGGTGCGGGAGTCGCCGAGCGGACTGATACCGGCGAGCAAGCTTCCTTCGGCGGTAGGGGCACTGGCTGAACTTTTCGCCGAGGCGCCCTCGGCCGAAAGGTCGAGTACGGACAAGGCTGCGGAGTCGCCGAAAGTCTCCGAACGGAAGGTCGAGGAACCGGCAACAGACGGTGCGCCGAAGCGGCGAGGCCTACTTGCACGATTGCTGACGTTCAAGCGTCCACCGGTGACAGCGCCGGAGAAGTTGATCGCCAGCGAGGAAGACGGCAGCAACAAAACATCCGTGGAAACCTTGGCTGAGGCCGGGCGGGAAGTCGGCGCGAAGATGGAGGCCAACACTACGGCTGAACCATCTGGCGAGACCGAGTCGCTAGAGTTTGTCAACAACGCTTTCGCGGATTTCGCAGCTTCAAAGGGAATGCCAGAGCCTCCAATCCTGGCCGAAACACTGCCATCGGCTGCGGACGATTTCGAGAGGCTATTTCCGTCCGAGCAAACTTCCGCCGAGGCGGCGACTGATATTTCGACAGACATGCGTGATCAATTGCAGGAGGAAGTGCGCGCGCCAGAATCCACAAAGGCTTCAGGCGAAGTCCGTGTCGAAGCGCTGGTTGGGCTGGGCGCCAGCATCGTCACCGAGCCGAGTCTTGCCGAGAAGGTGCAGACCCCTACGGCCAGTTACGAATCCGCGCAAATTGACGGCGGCGTGGCGTTCAACGCCGACACACGACACGGCGCCGGGACGGGCCCGACGTCCGTCGAGCCCCCCGTCGAAGTGCGGCGAGGCGCCGCGCGGCTAGGGTCAAATGAAACGTATTGGCCGTACGAAAGTCCATACCCGGCCGCTGGCGAGCCACTGAACCGAGAACACGCGAGCGAGAAGTCAGCACAGATTCCAGAAGACGCGTGGCGAACGACGCCTGCGGAAAAGCGGGAGGAGTTGTTCACGCCGAACTCTTCGAAGCCGGAGGCGCCTCAGAGACCTTACAAGGAGTGGGCGTTTGACGAAAAACTCGCGAGCCATCGCGAATGGGTGGAATCGCACGGCCTGACCGGCCAGCGCGCCGACCTTTCAGGCGCTGAGATGGAAGCGTCGGACCTGATCAGCGTTAATCTGCGACTGGCTGATCTTCACGACGCGAATTTGCGCGCCTCAGACTTGCTGCTCGCGGACCTGCGCGACGCGTGCCTGGTGCGGGCCGATCTCGAGGAAGCTTGCCTGGTGGGCGCGAATCTGGAAGGCGCAAATCTGGAAGGCGCGTCGCTAGAAACTGCGATGGGGCTGGTGCCGCGCCAATTCGCGGGAGCCAACCTGCGAGACGCACTCCTGGCACCGCAGCTAATGGAATTCGAGGCGGTCGCGGCATTCCAGCGCGCTTCGCAAACTGCGTTTCGCTATTTTGGCGCCATGACGGCGGCAAGCATGCTGTCTTGGCTGGTGATTTGGAAAACGCGGGATGCACAGCTTCTGACGGATTCGGCCATAATCCCCTTTTTGCATTCGCATGCTGCCGCGGCCGCGCTGCCAACGGTGGAATCCTATCTGATCGTACCGGTGGCGTTATTCATCCTCTACCTGCTGTTCCATTTTCACCTGCAGCGGCTCTGGGATTCCGTGATGGAATTGCCTGCCATCTTCCCCGACGGGCACGCCCTTGGCGATCGCGGGCCGGGAATGATCTCGGGATTGCTGCGCACCCATTTCCGTTGGATGAATCCCGATCCATCGTCCACGCGAATGGTGGAAAAGGGAGTATCACTGCTGGCGGCCTATTGGATCGTGCCGGCGACGCTGCTGCTTTTCTGGGCGCGCTACCTAACGCGGCAGGAAATCCACGGCACGATTCTGCAAGCGCTGCTGGTGGTGATTGCAACGGGGATTGCAGCCTACGCCACGACGAAAGTGGGACGGCCGCAGGAACGCTGGGCATTCGAAAAAAAGTGGGCGCAACGGCTGATCGCGAAGATCCAAGCGACCAACCCCATTTCGGTAGCGAGCGTCCTCGGAATTGTTCTTCTGCTGCTTTCGGCCGGGACAATCGCAGGAGTGCCGCACGACCGCAGCCGCGCGCCGCAGTACGGGCCAGCGAGCGTTCGACGATGGGCGGCAAACGCGTTCTGGTGGATGGCCTACGATCCGTATCCCGACCTGACGGAGGCGTCTATTTCGCGGAGGCCGACGAACTGGAATGGCGCAGACGAAGAGGTCGCTTTCGTGGACGGCCTGCGCACGAACAATGCAAGATTTCGATACGCGCAGGCGTACGGGGCATTTTTGGCGAACTCTCATCTGTGGCGCGCGGATTTCCGGGGAGCATTTTTGTCCGAGGCGGACCTGCGCGGCGCGGACCTCGGACAGAGCAATATGCGCTTTGCGGTGATGGACCACACGCAGATGAATCACGCGAATCTCGATCGTTCGAACCTCGATGGGGCGGACCTTCGCCGCGCGGATTTGCGGTACGCGAATCTTTCATACTGTTCGCTAGTGGACGCGGTACTAGTGGACGCGCGTCTCGACGGCGCCAGTCTTTATACGGCTCGGCTGACCGGCGCCACGATGACACGAGCGAACCTGGGGAAAGCCGACTTGCGCGAATCGTATTTGGACTCAGCGCACATGGACCATGTTGACCTTCGGAACGCCTATCTCTGGTCGGCGAGGCTGCCCGGGGCGGACCTCGGCGGCGCGCAAATGGAGAGCGCGATCCTGATTGACGCAAACTTGCAGGGCGCGAATCTGGGCGGGGCGCAATTGACGGGAACGGTGTTGAATGGCGCGGACCTGACGGGAACGAGTCTTGAAGGCACGGATCTTCGGGGCGCGCTGGGACTGAGCGCGAGTCAAGTGTGCTCAGCGAAGTCGCGGCGCGGCGTCGTGCTCGATCCGAATATGCAGACTCAGGTCGAGGCACAGTGCGGGAAATGAGCGACGCTTCTTGCGCCGCTATTCAGACGCTAGACCAGGGAGTGGCGGCCTGGAGGCGTTCGTTGACGTTGTTGATATTCTTCACACCTTGATCCGCGAGCCAATCCTCAAGCGCTTTCACCCCTTGTTTCGAGTAAACTGGGATGGCTTCTTTCCAGGTGGCGCGGCCGCAGAGCACACCTGAAAACTTGACGCCTGATTCACCCGCAAGCTCAAGTGTCTCGCTGAAAACGTCGTTGCTGACGCCGGCCGAAAGATAAATAAACGGCAACTTGGTCGCGGTGGCAGCGCGAAGGAAATGCTCCTTGGCCTGATCGCGGGTGTATGCGGACTCACCCTTGCAGGCTTTGGTACCCGCTACGTAGGCCATATTGACGGGGACCTCGACCTTAAGGACATCCACGCCGTACTGGGGTTTTGAATATTCCGCCATGCTGCGCGCCACGATATCGGGCTTCTTGCGAGCGTAGGCGACGCCTTTCTCATCCGCGCCGTCTTCGTATCCGATCAGTTCGAGGAAAAACGGCACGTCGGAAGCGGTACACTCCGCGCCGATACGCTCGACCCACGCATGCTTAATCTCGTTGACGGACTGTGGATCGAACGGCGTGTAATACAGCAGAATCTTGATGCAGTCGGCGCCCGCAGCGACGAGACGGCGGACAGACCAGATGTCGAGAAGGTCAGGAAGCCGGCCGGGACGCGTGTTGTCATAACCGCTGTTTTCATAGGCGAGCAGCAGCCCGGCATTCTTCGATCGAGCCAGGGCGGCGGGAAGTCCGTATTCCGGATCGAGCAGGATCGCACTGGCATGCGGAGTGAGGACCTTCGCAACGGCCGTCTTGAATTCTTCGAGCATCTGCGCGGTAACGGCCTTCTTGTCCACGCCTTTATCCTTGGCGATGGCACTCATCAGAGAGCCGCGCTGGTCCATGGCCGCGGCGGCGATGACGTCGCGCGAGTTGGATACGGCTTTCATGCCCTTCAATTTTCCCGGCGTGAGTTTCATGGCGTTCAGATCCCCTCGATGTACATGAGCTGTGGATGGCCTTCGCGGCATTTTAACATGGGGAATAACGAGCTGAAACAAGGAGAAATCAATTCCACCGCAGAGACGCAAAGTGCCCAGAGAAACGTAAGACGGCAGTGGGAAATTACAAGAACAAGACGTGGTGCTGGTTGACGCAGGAAACGCTGCCCCCCGAATCAGTGGTCGAGGCAAGCGCGCTGAGATCGTCGAGGAAGCTCGGGCCGATCGAGGCGAGCATCGGTACGGCGCAGAGGGTGCGTTCCTGTAGGCCGCCGCTCGGATAGAGCGAATCGAGCAGGATGCGCTCGTGACGGTCGAGAACCCCCGAGCGGAAGTTTTCGGCGCGAGCGACTTTTCCCCTCAGTTGCTCAATCTGATGGAGCATCTTCCGTTCGGAGGCATGCAGAGCCTCCAGAAGCGTGGAGTCGAGACGGCCGAGCGGCTCTTCGTAAGCCTGTACCATGGCTCGGATGCCTGCTTCGCTGCCGTCGAAACGGCTGGAGAGTTCGGCCGGGAGCGATTTCTGCTCCATCTTCGCGCGAAGGTGCTGTGGCCCGGCGAGAAGATCGCGAATCTCGAGACCGTACTGCCCGAGAAAGCGGGCGATCGGCGGCTCGATGATGGTGTAACTGGCGCGCGGGAGAATCGCGGGCATGTGGCCAAGAATCTTGCGATAGATGACCTGTGACTGGGCCATGTAGGCGACTTCCGCGGGGCCTCCGAAATACACCGCCGTGGGGAGAAGCGTATCCTGCACGATCGGCCGCAGGAGCGCGCTGGGAGTGAACGATTCCGGCGCGGACTGAACAGCTGCCGCGAGTTGATCGCGCTCGAACTCAGCGGCCCCGGCAAAGAATTTTCCGCTGCGGCTGCGAAGCGGCTCGCGGCGGACGCCAACTTTGTAGAAAAGCAGTGTGGTTTCGTGTGTGACTTTGACCTGGTCGTGGAAACCGGCGCTGTCGAGTTCCTTCGAACGGGCGAGCAACGATTCGCGGAGCGAGTCGGCTTCATCCAACGCGCGCAGGTACACGGGCGCGGCGAGGCGATGGAAACGAACGTCAAGCGGATCGATGAAGATAATACCCCGCCCCGCGAGAAGCCGCGCCATCAGCTTTCCGAATGCCGAGCCATACGTTTCCCCGCGCGCATAGGATTCGCGTAGCGCAAGAGCAACTTCCGTGGCGTAGGAACCTTCGAGAGTCTGCGCGGCGGTTGCTACGAGCGGCTCGACCTCAGCGCCAAGAATAACTTCGCCGACGTGCCGGCCGGCATCTCCGTCCTTTGCAGGCAATTCGTAGCGAGCAAGGCCGCTGCGCGTGTTCCAGAACGAATGATTAACCTCAGCGAGATCGTGATCTTCCGTCGCGAGCCAGAAAATCGGGACGGCGTCCGTGCCGCGGCGCGTGGTTTCGTCCGCGCAGCGAACGGCTGACAGAGCTTTGTAAAAGGTGAAGGCGGGACCGCCGAAAAGGCCGACCTGTTGGCCCGTTACAATCGCGACGGCGCCGGCAGAAAGACGGTCGAGATTGCGCGCGGTCGCGGGATCGAGCATGTTTCCCGGTGCGAAGCGGCAGTTCTGCTCGCGCAGAATTTCGACGACATTGCGCCGCACGGCCGAATCGAGATGGACTTCGCGCGCGGCAGCGTCAACACCGGCGGAGGTCGGAGGATGAGTGTAAAAAAATGACACACGAGCAAAATCCTCAAGAAAGGAAGTAAAAAGCTCGGTTGTGTGGGGAATCTCGCGGAACGGAATACAGTGGGACTCCATGGAGGCAGTCATGATACACGCGCCTCCGGACAGCGGCAACAGCGTGCCGCAATGGGCGCAGCGGATGTAGAGTCAGATTTCATCACCGATGGCATTGGATGATGAGTAGCGGCGAAGGATTCCTACCTCTTAGGTCACGGCCGTGGATTTGCGGCGATGAAGATCCTGCAGCGCGGCGACGTCCGGCGCGTGGCCTGCCATGGCGCGAATGCCGCGGGCGGCGGCGCTGGCGGCCGAGAGCGTGGTGATGCAGGGAACGCTGTAACGCACCGCGGCGCGACGAATGGATTTTTCGTCGTAGAAGGATTCGCGGCCGAGCGGCGTGTTGATGACCAGATTCACTTTGCCCGTTTTGATCAGGTCCACGATATTCGGGCGCCCTTCGTTCACTTTATAGACGGATTCGATTTCGATGCCTGCGTGGGTTAGAGCCGCCGCCGTGCCACGCGTGGCGATGATTTTCAATCCGACGGCAGCGAGATCCTTGGCGACGGCGGCGACGTGGCGCTTGTCGTGATCGTTCACGCTGATAAAAACGACGCCAGATTGCGGCAAGCGCTGACCGGCGGCCATTTGCGCTTTGGCGAACGCGAGGCCGAACGTAGACGAGATGCCCATCACCTCGCCGGTAGACCGCATTTCAGGGCCGAGAATCGTATCCACGCCGCGGAATTTATTAAACGGAAAGACAGGCGACTTCACGGAGTAAAAATCGTGTACGGCGAGCTCCTTTACGCCGTTTACTTCCACAACCGGAAGCGTCAGATCTTTTAATTTGCGACCGGTCATCAGGCGCGCCGCAACTTTTGCGAGCGGGACGCCGGTGGCCTTACTGACATAGGGAATCGTGCGCGAGGCGCGCGGATTCACTTCGAGGACGTACACCGTGTCGTGCTGGATGGCGTACTGCACGTTCATCAAGCCGACGACGTGAAGCGCGCGGGCGAGGCGCACCGTGTAGTCCCGAATGTGCGCGAGGACTTCGGGCTTGAGCGTGACCGGCGGCAGAACACACGAGGAGTCACCGGAGTGGATGCCGGCTTCTTCGATGTGCTCCATGATTCCGCCAATGACGACATCTTCGCCATCGGCGAGAGCGTCCACATCAACTTCGGTGGCATCTTCTAGAAATTGGTCAATCAGAATCGGGCGCTTGGGATCGGAAACTGTGCCGATCTGCGCCGCCTGCGTGACATAGTCTTCGACCGTTCTCAAATCGTACGCAATCACCATGGCGCGCCCGCCGAGAACGTAACTGGGGCGGACGAGGACCGGCAGGCCGATTTCGGCGGCCATGGCAACGGCTTCCTGCGGCGCAAGAGCTGTGCCTCCGCGCGGCTGCGGAATATTCAGCTCCGCCAGCAGAGCGCCGAAGCGGCGGCGATCTTCCGCGAGATCGATTGACTCGGGGTCTGTACCAATGATCTTCGCGTGATTGCGTTTCAGTTCGAGCGCAAGATTCAAAGGAGTCTGCCCGCCGAATTGTACGATCACACCCTGTGGATTTTCGCGCTCGAGTACCGCAAGCACGTCTTCGAGAGTAAGCGGCTCGAAATAGAGACGGTCGGACGTGTCGTAGTCGGTCGAGACAGTTTCCGGGTTGCAGTTGATCATGACCGTTTCATAACCGTCTTCCTTGAGCGATAGAGCAGCGTGGCAGCAGCAATAATCGAATTCGATTCCCTGCCCGATGCGACTGGGCCCGCTGCCGAGGATGACGACTTTGGGGCGGTCCACGGCGCCCGATTCGTCCTCTTCCTCGTAGGTTGAATAAAGGTACGGCGTGAACGACTCGAATTCAGCGGCGCAGGTGTCCACGCGCTTGAAAACCGGAATCACGCCGAGTTCATGGCGACGCGCGCGGACGGACGCGGATTTGACGTTCCAGAGCTTGGCGAGCTCTTCGTCGCTGGCTCCTGAGCGTTTCGATTCCAGCAGCAGCTCGCGCGATATGCCGCGCAGCGAGCTAGCGGCGACGCGGCGGTCGAGCGCAACCATGTCCTCCATCTGGCGGATGAACCAGGGATCGATCTTGGTGAGCGAGCAAACCTCGTCGCGCGACATGCCGCGCTCGAGCGCCTCGAACAGCCAGTGGATGCGGTCTGGGCCCGGGACGTGGAGTTTTTCGCGCAAAAGCGCGGTGGTGACTTCAGCCGGGGCGCGCCACGCGGTGCTCGGCTCGAGCGAACGGATCGCTTTGCACAGCGCTTCCTGAAACGTGCGGCCGATGGCCATTACTTCGCCGACGGATTTCATTTGCGTGGTGAGCGTGGCCTCGCTGCCCGGAAATTTCTCAAACTGGAACTTGGGAATCTTGGCGACGACGTAGTCAATGCTCGGCTCGAAGCACGAAGGAGTCTTGCGCGTGATGTCGTTGGGAATCTCGTCGAGCGTCATCCCGACGGCGAGCTTCGCGGCGATTTTTGCGATGGGGAAACCGGTGGCTTTGCTGGCAAGCGCGGAGCTGCGCGAGACGCGAGGATTCATCTCGATCACGACCATGCGGCCGGTCTCGGGATCGATGCCGAATTGGATATTCGAGCCACCCGTTTCGACGCCGACTTCGCGAATGATCGCAGCGGCTGCGTCGCGCATGCGCTGATATTCCTTGTCTGTGAGCGTCTGCGCGGGAGCGACAGTGATGGAGTCGCCGGTGTGAATGCCCATCGGGTCAACATTTTCGATCGAGCAGATGACAACAAAATTGTCGCGATGGTCGCGCATCACTTCGAGCTCGAATTCCTTCCACCCGATTACGGATTCCTCGATCAGCGCTTGGCGAACCGGGCTCGCGTCGAGAGCGCGAGCGATGGAGTCGGCGAATTCCTCGCGGTTGTAAGCGATCGAGCCGCCGGTACCACCGAGCGTGAACGACGGGCGGATGACCACGGGATAGCCCAGCTCGTCGGCAAGCTTGATCGCTTCGGGAATCTCGTTTACGACAGCGGACGCGGGAACTTCAAGACCGATCCTGCGGCAGGCGTCCTTGAAGAGGAGGCGATCCTCGGCGATTTTTATGGCGCGGAGCTGCGCGCCAATGAGTTTCACGCCATATTTTTCGAGAATGCCGGCTTCGGCAAGTTCAACGGCGAGATTGAGGCCGGTCTGGCCGCCGACGGTCGGGAGCAGGGCGTCGGGCCGCTCCGCTGCGATGATGGCCTCGAGATATTCCTTCGATAACGGCTCGATGTAGGTGCGATCGGCGATTTCGGGATCGGTCATGATCGTCGCGGGATTGGAATTGACGAGGATGACTTCGTAGCCTTCCGAGCGCAGAGCTTTGCAGGCCTGCGTGCCGGAATAGTCGAACTCGCACGCCTGGCCGATAACGATTGGGCCGGAGCCGATGATCAGAATTTTCTTGATGTCAGTGCGTTTCGGCATGTGGCTTCAAAACCAGCTACATCAGACCCTGCTCACCCCAGAGTCACACTCGAATCCGAATCCCAACCCCACCTGAAGCGGACGTCGCCAAAGCCTGAAATTTCTCCCCGCAATTATGATTCGCGCAATCTGGCTCCTGAATTCTTGCATGGTGGTCCCTAATTCATACTGGCCTTTCGGCAACGAGGAGAAATCAAATACGAACGCGCCTTTCGCATCCGATTGAAATTCCGCCCGTACCACTCCCTTTAAATCCAGCACGCGCAATCCGACATTCGGCACAGACGCGCCGGAAAGATCGGTCGTCTTTCCATGCAGCTTTCCGGAGAGGGTCAGTGGCGGATTGGAGACGCACTCAGCTGCCTGAAGCTCCGCCGACCAAACCAGAGCAGAGAACAGTATCGCGACACATCCCGCCGCAGCGTTTCTCATTTCCTATACTCACTCATCAGCGCGATAAAATCGTCGAAGAGGTAGCGGGCGTCGTGTGGGCCGGGCGAAGCCTCGGGATGATACTGAACGCTGAAAAGCGGCAGCGAGCGGTGGCGCATCCCTTCGTTGGTGTGATCGTTGAGGTTCACGTGAGTGACCTCGACGTCGCTCGACGGAAGCGATTCCGGGTCCACGCAGAAGCCGTGATTCTGCGCGGTAATCTCGACTTTTTCCGTGCGCAGATTCTTGACTGGGTGATTCGAGCCGTGGTGGCCGAATTTCAATTTGAACGTCTTCCCGCCCAGCGCCAGGCCACAAAGCTGATGCCCGAGGCAGATTCCAAAGATCGGGACGCGGCCGAGGAGTTTCTTGATGTTTCCGACGGCATAAGTGATCGGCTCGGGATCGCCCGGACCATTGGAGAGAAAAACACCGTGCGGTTTGAGCGCGAGAATGTCCTCGGCGGAGGTCTTGGCCGGGACGACGGTAACGTCGCACCTGTAGTCCACGAGAAGACGAAGGATATTTTGCTTGATGCCGAAATCGTAGGCGACGACGCGATGGCGACGTTCTTCAGCGGCCGCACTCCCCTTCTTCTCCCGGGCAGTGGTACCGGAAGCGGCTGTGCGGGTAATCGGTGCGGTGAGATCAATGGAGCCCTTGGTCCATTCGTATTTTTTCGGGGTGGTGACGCGGCCGGCTAGCTCCAGGCCCGCCATCGTGGGAAGCGCACGGGCTTCGGCGATCAATTGGTCGGTGGGAGCGTCGTCCGTCGAAAGAATGCCGCGCAGGGCCCCGACTTCACGGAGATGACGGACGAGTGCGCGCGTGTCGATGTCTCCGATGACCGGGACGCCGTGCCGTTCAAGATACTCTTGCGCGGTTTCGCTGGAGCGCCAGTTGGAAGAGAGCTCGGAAAATTCGCGGACGACCAGCCCTTCGATGTAAGGCTTGCCAGATTCCTCGTCTTCGAGATTGGTGCCGACGTTGCCAATGTGAGGATACGTCAGGCAGACGATCTGCCCGGAGTAACTGGGATCGGTGAATACTTCCTGATACCCGGTGAGGCTCGTATTAAAAACGACTTCGCCGCCACGGCGGATGCGAGCGCCCGCCGCACGACCGTTAAATACTCTCCCGTCCTCGAGCGCGAGCGTCGCGCGTGCTGCGGGGGACTCGTTCAGTGTGTCCTCCAAAAGATGTCATTTCGATGCCGCGCTCACGGTTGAAGACGCAGTGAGCGATCCGAAGTGGTCCACGGGCCAGTACGCGAACACCGCTTTGCCGTAAATATACGGCCGCGGGACCGAACCGAAAACGCGCGAGTCGTTTGAGCTATCGCGATGATCGCCCATCACGAAGTACTCGCCCGGCGGAATGCGGCGCGCCGGATAGTTCGAGCCGTCGAGATATCCGGCGGGAACATACTGGTCCGGCAATTCCCTGCCGTTCACGTATACATTACCGGCGCGAATCTCGATCGTTTCACCCGGCAGCGCAACCACCCGTTTGATGAACGACTTCGAGCGATCCAGAGGATACCAGAAGACGACGACGTCTCCGCGCTCGATTGGCTCGAAGCGATAGATAAATTTGTTGATGAAGATGCGCTCCTGATCCGAGAGGAGCGGATTCATGCTGGTTCCTTCGACCTTTACCGGCTGGTAGAGAAAAATCATGATGACGATTGCCAAGCCCAGAGCCACGGCGAGGTCACGCGTCCAACTGCGCAGCTCGCGCCGCAAAGGAGGAAGAGGTATTTTTTCAGGCGGAGCCGGCGAGCCGATTTGAGGATCATTCTCCATGCTGTACAAACTCATTTATACCATGCCGACAAGCTGAGGCAAAGGAGGCAGAAGATCGAGTATTGGATACGTTTCGATGGAAACGTACGATCGATGCGAGGTGTCGGGGCTTGGGCGTTCCGCACAGGATCAAGGCCCCGGATTACTCTGAGTGCGTCTGTCTTTTACATCGTGGAAACACTGAGCATCGAGCAGCTTGAGGTAATCATCTACAGCAGCCGGCATCAGTTGAAGGTCCTTTCTGCGCTGTTCCAATCCCGCAGGATCGTCGACCGGCGCGAGAACCGCCTTCCCATTCTTGCAAGCTGTCTGGGTGGCCCAATGCTGCGGCTTGCCTTCGCCGGACATCACACGGTCGTAGAGATATGCATAGTCAGCCTTTGAGGCCTCGCCGGCCTCCACCGCTCGTCGCATCTCCGGCAGGACCCGCCGCTGAAACTCTGGAGTCTGGTGTTGCACGAGCAGCCAATAATTGTGCGCTGCAGCCCGACCGACAACGGAGATGGGCGGCCATTTGTACTTTTCATAGATCCGCAATAGCTCCGCATAATTCTTCCCGTCTACTTGTTTCACCTTTGATTCCAGGATGGGAACTTCCTTGCGGGCGGCTTGATCTTCCTTGGCCATTTCATCGAGTTCAGATTGCAGCGCGACGACTTCTTGCGGGTAATCCGAAACGTCCCAGTTGGCGGCGACGGTCGGTTTTTCCGAATCGCTGACACGCAGGAGTATCCAAGTCGGGTCCGGAATAAGGCCCGACTCGATTCTCATTTGAAACAGTGCGTGGTCGTTGTCCGATAGACGCAGAACGTACTCGTCAGCTCCGCTTGCGCTGCCTGCCTCGATACGCAAATCGCCGTTGACCACGGACGCGTCCAAAATTGACTTCTCGAGATGCGTCGAGCTGATGTGACTGAATTCGCCACCTTGGTCCATCTGAAAATGAACCGGCGCCGCGAGATTCCCCACGAGCCTGCCGTTGACAAGCTTCAGTGTCAGGATAAGGAAATTCTTGCCATCGAATTTCGAAACCCAAGTTCCCGCGTAGTCTTGCATTGCGCGACGATTCGTTACTTTGACCTGAGCCGGGAGGGGTTCCGCAAAGCGAAGTATGCAGAGTGCGGCGGCGACAAGAATCAGCACCGTGCGAAAACAGTGCAATGACCGCGCGCTATTCACCCGTCACCTCCCCATGTCCTTCATCGAGGACAATTCTCAAGCAGGGTGCTACCGGCTGCCCTGATCTATGTTACCCCGTCACGATTTCAGGAATGGTATCGAAAAATCCCGCTCCACCAGCCGGGCCGCCGAATCGACGAGCAGGCACTTACGACTCACAATTGCACGAGTGCGGAATCCGGTGTACGTTGTAATCGTTGCAGAAAAGACAAAATAGGGCGAAAAGGTGAGCCATGAATCGTCGAGATTTTCTGAAATCGGCAACTGTTGTGTCGGCAGGCCTTGCGTTCTCAAAGGCGGAGTACGTGTTTGCAAGAGATGCTTCCACTGGCACCTGGCGAACGTTTGATGTAACAACGCACGTGGACGTCCTGAAACCTTCCGGAATTACGCGGATATGGGTTCCCGCTGCACTGATCAGCCCGACGCCTTTCCAGAAGACGCTCTCGAACACGTTCGAAGCTCCGGGCGGCACGGCGAAGCTCATCAAAATCAAAGCCGAATCACTCGGACTTATTTCGGCCGAATTTCCCGCCGGAGTCAAACCATCGCTCACGGTTACGAGCCGGGTCGCGACTCAAAACATTGCGGTTGATCTGTCCGAGCCTTCCAAAGGGCACAAGGCGAACCACGCCGAGCTCGAGTATTTTCTTCAGCCAACGAACTTCCTGCCCACCGACGGCATCGTGAAGGACACAGCGATTCAGGCCACCGCCGGCGCGACGACGGATATTGAGAAGGCGCGCGCGATCTATGAGTGGATCGTCGAAAACACGACTCGGAATCCCAAGACGCGCGGCTGCGGCCTCGGCGATATTCGCTTCATGTTGGAGACCAGGGACCTGAGCGGCAAATGCGCCGATCTGAATGCGCTCTATGTTGGCTTGGCGCGTGCGGCCGGCTTGCCGGCCCGAGACGCTTACGGCATTCGCGTCGCGAAGTCAGAACTGGGATACAAGAGCCTGGGCGCCTCGTCCGAGAAGATCACGAAATCGCAGCACTGCCGCGCCGAAGTCTACCTGCGCGACTATGGCTGGGTGCCCGTTGATCCGGCAGACGTGCGCAAAGTAATGCTCGAAGAACCGCCGGGCAATCGGCCGATGGACGATGACATGGTGAAGAAAGCCCGCACCCGTTTATTCGGTGCCTGGGAGATGAACTGGATGGCGTTCAACTTCGGGCACGATGTCGCTCTGCCCGGATCGAGCGGTAAGCCGGTGCCATTCCTGATGTACCCGCAGGCGGAGACTGCTGGAGCACGGCTCGATAGCCTTGACGCGGACACGTTCAAGTACGAGATCACCTCGAAAGAGACCACTTCCACGAACGGGTAGGGCGGATTCATCCGTCGAGTGCGAAGCCGAGAATGGCCATCGAGGCGAGCACGGCGGTTTCGGTGCGCAAAATATTTTCTCCTAGTGACACTTCGATGAAGCCTGCGGCGCGGGCCGACGCGATCTCGCCGTCGGTCCAACCGCCCTCGGGGCCGATCACCAGAGCGACGGAGCGAGATGCTTTCTCCTCAGGGGCCAAAGCCCCCTCTTGATGAGCGGCTGTTTTGTCGGAGATGAAGCTCCGACTCCCTAAACTGCCAGACTCCTTAAGCACGGTTCGGAGCGAAGGCACGTCCGATTTTTCCGAGAGTAAGATCTTGATGCTGGCGGAAGATTCGATGAAGGCTTTTTCCAGGACCATCGGAATGCTCATTGCTGGCGGGCGAAGTCGGCGGGATTGCTGCGCCGATTCCAGAACGATTTTCTCCCAGCGTGCCAGGCGCTTCGGCGCCGCGGCTACCAGTGGCTTGTCGCTCCGCGCGGCGGCCAGCGGGATGATCTTACTTGCGCCGAGTTCCGTGGCTTTCTCGATGCACCACTCGAAGCGGTCGAATTTGATAAGCGAGAGGAGAAGCTCGATCTTCAGCGCCGGCTCGCGCGCGGGGATTGGCTCGACGAGGGCGAACACGATGCGATTGTCGCCGCGCTTCGAAATGGCCACGCGCTCAATTCTTGCGAGCCAGACGCGGTGGCCGTCGCTCAATTCGTAGAGCTGGCCCGGCTCGGCGCGAAGGACCCGGCCGAGATGCTCGGCAGCGTCACCATGAAGATTGGCGGAGCTCGACTCGAAGCGATCCACGAAGAAGCGACGGCGCATGGCAGGGATTGTATCGCGAGGAGGAGAAAACAGCAGGCGCAGAGGATAAAACCGCAGCGTGCGGCGGGCGCCGAGGCGGATTGGCGACAGGTTGCCAAGCATCGGCGCCAGGTACCGCATGCTCTTCCGCTACGAAGACGAGTCGCTTGCAAAGTTGCCTCGCCTTCCAGAGATTTATCCGAAGATGTCTTTTACTTTATCGAAGAAGCTGGAGGAACGGTCAGCGGGTTTGTTTTCGACTTTCATGGTCTGGCCAAGTTGTTCGAGCGTGCGGCGTTGGTCGCGGGACAGCTTCGCTGGGATCACCACGCGGATGTTCACGTAGAGATCGCCGCGACCGCCGTGCGGATTCGCGAGCCCCTTCCCCTTTTGGCGGAAAATCTGGCCCGACTGCGTGCTCTCGGGAATCTCGAAATCGGCATCGCCCTGCAGCGTGGGAATTTTTATTTTCGCGCCAAGCGCGGCCTGGGGAAAACTGACCGGAATTGTGCAATAGAGATCGGCGCCACGACGCTCGAAGAACGGATGCTCCTTCACTTCGAGGAAAATATACAGATCGCCGGCGGGGCCGCCGTTCGTGCCGGGTTCGCCCTGACCGGACATGCGAAGGCGCGTGCCTGAGTCCACTCCGGCGGGCACGCCGACCTCGAGCGTGCGCTCGCGCTCGATGCGGGCCTGGCCGCGGCATGTCTCGCAAGCTTCGCGGATCACCTGTCCTGCGCCCTGACACGCAGGGCATGTGCGCGTAATCGAAAAGAATCCCTGCTGATAGGCCATTTGACCCCGGCCGCCGCACGTTTTGCAGGCAGCCATCCCGCTACCAGGCTTGGCGCCCGTTCCCTTGCAGGATTCGCAGTTCTCGCGGCGGACCAGGCGGATCTTGGTGCTCACGCCGGTGGCAGCATCCTCAAAACTGAGGGACATGTCGTAGCGCAGATCGGCGCCACGCTGGCCGCGCGAACCGCGCCCACGGCGACCCGCGCCGCCAAAGGCTTCGCCGAAAAGATCGCCGAGAATGTCGTGGAATTCCTCGAAAATTACGGAATTGAAGCCACCGCTCTCGAATCCGCGGCCACCGAGTCCGGCGTGTCCGAAACGGTCGTATACGGGACGCTTCTGAGGATCCGAAAGAACGCTATAGGCCTCTGACGCCATTCGGAAATTAATCTCAGCCTCCTCTTTATTTTCGGGATTGCGGTCGGGATGCCACTTGAGCGCGGCCTTACGATATGCGGACTTGATCTGGTCGGCAGAGGCATCACGCTCGACGCCGAGGACCACGTAAAAGTCAGGCTGTGTTTCCGACGCCATTATTCCGTCGTTCCCTTTCGGAAAAACAAAACCGAGAGCGCCTAGCGCTCGTTCTTGGAGGCGCGCGCGGACTTTGGCTCGGGGGCGCTGGCCACGCGGACCATCGCAGGCCGGAGCACGCGATCGTGAAATAAGTAGCCGGGCTGCATTTCACTAATGACAGCGCCGTCAGAAAATTCAGACGTCTCTACGCTCTCGATCGCGTGGTGAAAATGGGGATTAAACTCCTGGCCCACCGATTCAATTCGCGTAAGTCCCTGCTTGGCCAGCGCTTCCCACAACTGGCGCTGGATCAGTTCAAAACCCTTACGATATTCGGCGGTGGCTGAATCATTCGGACCGCCCAGCGCGCGGTCGAACGCGTCAAGGACGGGAAGAATGTGCTCGACCAGCAATTCGACGCCGCGATGACGATCCTGCTGACGCTCTTTTTCAACGCGCTTTCGGTAGTTTTCAAAATCGGCCTGTCGCCGGACGAGCGTATCCATCAGCTCCCGCTTTTCGGCGAGCAGTTTCGAGATCTCATCGGAAGCGGACTCCGAATCCGTCTCCGCGCTTCGCTCGGCCGCGCGCTCTTGCGGCGAATCGTCCTCGCGAGAAATCGGAATAGGGTTTCGATCTTTGTTTTTGTGGTCGCTCAAGGTGTCTTCGCTTCGTCGGAATTTTCGGAGAAAAATTGAGCCATGAAAGCAACGGCAGTAATTACGCGCTCGTAGTGCATGCGCATGGGAGCCAAAATCCCGAGCGCTCCTACCTGATCTTTATTCGAATACGATGCGGAAACGAGCGCGAGATGCTTCCCGGCATTCGACATCTTGTCCAGGCCCAGCTCGACGTGCACGGGTTCGGGCGCCTCGATGCAACCGCTGAGGAGCTCGATCAGGCGATCCTTTTCCTCGATGGCTTCGAGGAGTTCCCGCAACTGCTCCTGATTCGTGAATTCGACGGCGGAAGCCATCTGCGCTGCGCCTTCGACGTAAATCCTGCGCTCGGTGCTTTCGCCAAGAACGACAGGATCGCAGAGCATCAGCGCGTCATCGGCGATGCGGCCGTATTGTTCGCGATCTCGCTCGACTTGCGCGCGAAGATCGGCTCGCATGGCGGCCAGCGTCCAGCCTACGTAATGGCGGTTGAGATGAGTCGCGATGCGGTCGAGGTCTTCCTGGCCAAAAACGCGCCCGGGCTGAATCACCTTGTCGCGAGTGAGGCCGCCCGTAGTCACGAGCACAACAAGCACACGGCGATCCGGCACCAGAAGAAATCGCACATGCTCGACGACGCTGCTGGCCAGGGGCGGCGAAATAAAGATTCCCAAACCACGCGAGACAGCAGCGAGGACGTGGCTCGCCCGCTCCATCACAGCCTCAGGTGTTTGTGCCGCTGCGAGTTCTCGGCGAATCCATTGCCGGTCTTCGGGGCTGGCGGTCGCTTGGGCTGTAACCTGTTCGACGAAGAAGCGGTACGCCGCAGCAGTCGGCACGCGGCCGGCGGACGTGTGCGGCTGGTACAGATAGCCTTCGCTCTCGAGATCGGCCATCACGTTGCGAACGGTCGCGGAGCTCAGCGGCTCGACGTGCCGGTGCGCGACATTGCGCGAAGAAACGGGCTCGCCCGTTTCGATATAGGCTCGGACCACGTCGCTCAGAATCTGCTGGTGCCGCTTCTGTTGCAGAACCGTAGGGCTCATGGATTCCTGTAAGTCGTTCCTGAATAAAATTCTAAACGGCACGGCGAGCGGCGTCAACTTCGCTGCGAACGAAAAGTCTCGGGGAAGGAACATCATCGCGGGCACTCGCCAATCCCCGCGGCTCCAAAATAGAATCGGGCACAACCCCTGCGGATTGTGCCCGGTTCAGATCGAAAGAGATAATGAATAAACTAATCAGGTATCGCGGTCGCTTCAGGCATCTGGAGCTTGGCTTTTGCCAGCGCACGAACGATGTTGGTTTCCACGGTCTGTTCGGTCGTGTTGCGCACCGTTGCCAGCTCGCTCACGAGAAGATACTTCGCGCGTTCGAGCATCTTTTTTTCACGGAACGAAAGTGGCTTGGTCCTGCTGAGGGCAACGAGCCCCTTCAAGACGGCGGCAACCTCCATCAACGAACCTGTGCGCATACGGTCCGAATTCTCTTTGAAGCGGTGTTTCCAGTCGTGATGAGATGCTGAGCGGCCCTTTTCAAGGTAGGAAAGAACTGCGCCGGCTTGGGTTGAGCGGATGATGGGTCGCAACCCCACGCTTTCGATATTCGCCTGGGGCACCATCACCTTCAAGCCACTCGAAAGAATCCGCAACATGTAAAAGCGTTCCGATCTACCGTTCACATAACCAAAGCTTATCTGTTCGATAAGCCCTACACCGTGGTTCGGATACACGACTTTTTCGCCTAGCTTAAAGTCCATGAGTCTGAGTTCCTCCCCCGAACTGCGTCTTCAAATCTTAGGCTTATGCAAACGACGGCGTCAAGCGAATCCCATTAAATCGTACAGGATGAAAGTTGGTAAAACAGGCGTTTTCGGGCCAGTTTGGCAGGGCGATTGCCCTATAATCGGCCCCGTGCTGACGCTTGCTCTCGATACTTCTTCGCCTGCCGGAAGCCTGGCGGTGCTGCGCGACACGAAAGTAATCGGAACGGTCTCGACCTGGACGGACGAAATTTACTCTTCGCGTATGTTTCGCCACCTCGATTTTCTGGTGAAAGAGCTCTCCCTGCGCCTCGAGGAATTTGATCTGTTCGCGGTTGCGGCGGGCCCGGGCTCGTTTACCGGTCTGCGTGTGGGACTGGCAGCAGTAAAGGGCTGGGCCGAGGTCTACGGCAAGCCGATTGCGGCCGTAAGCGGCCTGGAAGCCATTGCAGCACAATCACATTCGCGGTCGTACTGGGTAGTACCAGTTGCCGACGCGCGTCGCGGACAAGTCTACTTTGGAATGTATCGGCGAACCGGTGATCCCAACGAAAACCGACTTACGCTCGAAGGCGAGGAGTGCGTGATGACGCCGGAAGAATTCCTCGACTCGCTGCACGCGCGGGGCGCAGTTGGCGAATGCACGATCGTGACACCTGCGTCCGCGCTGATATCCAGCACGGTGTCTCGTGATGAGACGACACGCGCCGCGACCGAAGGGATTCGAGTGGACGAAGTGTCAGCGGTCCTCGCACCCCAAGTCGGACGACTCGGCTATTTGCGCGCACAACGCGGCGAAGTGGTTGACGCGCTCACACTTAACGCGAACTACGTCAGACGCACGGACGCAGAACTCCGCTGGAAGGCACCGAAGGAATCTTGAGCATTCGCCCGATCGAGACGCGCGACATGACGTCCACCATGGAGATACAGTCTGCGTGTCCTGAAATCGCGCAGTGGACGACACGGGACTATGCGCGGGTGGTGCAAGGCGACATGGCTGGATGGGTGGCCGAGGAGAAGATCGAAGTCGCCGGATTCATTGTGGCGCGCCGCGTCTCAAGCGATCTCGAAATACTCAACTTTGCGGTTCGGCCGGAGCGGCGGAATCGCGGAATAGGAGCGGCGCTACTTCGTCAAGCGCTCGATTGGGGCGCGGCGTTTCACGCCGAAAGAGCATTCCTCGAAGTGCGTGCTTCCAATCTCGCGGCGCTGCGATTTTACGAACACAATGGATTTGAAATGACCGGGCGCCGGCCGCGATACTACGTGTCGCCCATCGAGGACGCGCTTGTGTTCACGGCGCGACTTGCATCGTCATGAACTTGCGGAACCGTTCCCTCAACAGCTTTGCTGCTAGGATCGTCGCGTGAAAAATTTCGACGTTGCCATCATCGGCGGCGGCGTGATCGGCGCATCCATCGCGTTCGAGCTG
>Ga0210394_10001381_pt1 | contig 39394 bp, 29 predicted proteins | sample IncBWC12MmetaG_FD_160121 | JGI IMG/M metagenome (GOLD analysis project Ga0210394, IMG submission 160121) | Forest soil microbial communities from Barre Woods Harvard Forest LTER site, Petersham, Massachusetts, United States - Inc-BW-C-12-M | ecosystem: Environmental > Terrestrial > Soil >... | reverse complement strand
GCGAATTGGCGCGCACGAACATAGGCGAAGTTCGCGACCATGTTTTCGCCGCCAAAAAGTGCCACGCCTCCGGTAGAGAACTGCGCGTTGGTGGCGTGAATCTTCTGAACGTCATTCAAGTAGACATCGATGGACGTCCCGTGCACAGCCATGCGCAGCTTGTACCAGGTCTTGAGGCTGATCGTACCGACAGCGGTGGAACCCAACTGGATTGCCGTATTGGATCCGTTGTTATTCAGCCATTCGTACGCGTAGAGGTTGTTCGATGCGTTCAGATCTGCGTACAGATTGGTGGAGTAGAAATTCGATGGTCCGTTGACTCTCGTCCCGATACCCCAGTGGCGGCCACTCTGTTGCAGGCCGTAGGCTTCAAAGATGTAATCGCCGCCTGTGAACGTGGAACTGTAGAGGATTTCGTTGGGTGGCCGATTCGTAGACCCCAGCGCAATCGTTCCGGATAGACCGTTGGGTTCTGTGCCTGTCACAACCGACCATGTCCCACCGCTTGCTATCCATTTGGTGGTGTCGATCGAACCCAGGCTGAAGTCATCAAAGAAATCAAAGGTACTGTTGCCGCTCGACGCGCTGATGGCCGCAGAATTTCCATAGTACATGTACAGCGTCGTTCCCGCGGCCGGGATGGATGGCACCTTGACCCACAGGCTCGCACTGGAGGTAGCCGGATTCCAACTCTCGATCCAGAAGGGGAGAGCAGTTACTCCATCACTTGCGGTGAAGCGAATATCCGCACCGTTTGGTTGGGCCTTGGTGAAATCAAACGAAGCTCCAAGCGTGACATGAACCTGGTAATTCGTCAGTGTCGTTCCGCCTGGATTCGCTACCGTCACCAGACTGCGGTACAACCACGAGGGATCCAGCCAACCGGTTGATTGCGCGTAGCCCTGAGGTGCAACCGCAAAAAGAACAACTGCAAAGAGGAGCAGACGCTTAAGCAGAGCCATGATTCCTATACTCTCCTGTGTGGCGAGCACGTCATCGGCCGAATCACTGGTTTTGGGATTCCCCTCGTAACCAAACAGGGGGCAACCTAGCACCGATGTCCGCGAACGGAGGGACTCGATTAGCGTGGCTCTGCGGAGCCGTATGGAATCAATAACCCCTGTGTAGTGAACCCGGTACGAGGGGGGACGTCCCGTGGAAAACAGAATATCATGTTTCCAGTCGAAAGGTCCAACTGAAGATGAAGGATCACAGTTGCAGGCGCCAGGAGAGTGGAGGCGAATTCAATACAAACCGCCAACTCTAGGACCGTCTCGATCGTCGGTAGTTCTGGCAGGGGGGTGCGGAGCGAGCGAGACCATCTTAGCGCCTGTCGGTGGTAATGAGCCGCGAAATTCTATTCCTCGATTCTGATACTGTGCGGTGGATTGCGATGGCGTTTGTAAAATGACAATTCGCCGGGTGCAAGGTGTCTAGGTCTGTAACGCGTTTGAGTGACAGCTTCCGGGAGTAGCCGCTTACCTGCGGCTGGAAAAACCCGTAACCCAAGTCCTGCAGTAGCGTTTGGAGTTCCCGTGCGCTCGATCCCGCCGCCGCGAGCGAATCATAATTTACTTCGAGGAAAATCAAGGGCCTGGCCGTTGACAGTACCCTCCGCATGCCTTTGACAACAAACGGTTCAGACCCTTCCACATCCAGCTTGATAAAGGACAATTTGCCGGCTTCGATCACTACCTCTTTTCTTTCGGTCATTGCGTCAAGGGTATGCATCTGAACTTCAACCGTTTCTTGAACGGCAGCCTTCGCGATTTCATTTGGGAAGCGGCTGGACCAACCGAGGACATTACTGAGAGTAAAGGTACAAGTACCCTCTCTATCGCCCAGTGCGCACTCCAGAAGCTGTATTGTCTGGAGTCTGGCTCGCTTGACGTTGGCGAGGAACTTTTCGGCCGCCCGTGAGTCTGCTTCAAATGAGAACACTTTCCCTCGTCCGCCCACGGCCTTAGCCATCGTGAGACTGACAAATCCCTTCTGTGCGCCAATGTCCAGGCACGTATCACCCGCTGCGACAAATTCAGTGATGAGCCGACGCATGGCAGGTTCAAATGTCCCTAAATAAAACTCCTGGTCGAGCTCGTCCTTTGGATCGATGAACATCTCGAAGCCACCGGAAACTCTCACCCACCTGGGCTCCGTTCCTAGCGCTTGGAGTCTGGCGTTGTGGTAGTGAGATCTAATTCGTCTGATAATTGACCGTATCATTCTTTCCTACGCACCAATCCTTTGCGTGACAACCCGAATTGCCTATCCGTCACGCTAGTTTATAAGAAGAAGCTTGTTTGGGCAGAGTATTGTTCCCGCGCTTATCCCAACAACAAACTGGCTTGAACGCCTGGTGTCGAAGGCTTTCTCGAAGGCAAAAGGATGGCAATTGGAAGCGGGAGGGCGCCGTAATTCAGGCAGAATTCTTCGCGCGGCTGTTTCCTATCCGGTCACCCTGCAGTTCGCGCCAAGTCCAGCTATGGCTGTTCTCGAGGCTTCAAGGCAGCAGACCGTAAACGGTCACCTGGTTGCTGTTTCCTACGTATACCTTCCCGTTTGCAATTGTCGGAACAACGAACTTTACCGCACCACCTGCGGTATCACGCGTCCCGGCTTGGGTGCTGTCATACAGTTCGATGTCGAGATTGGTGGCATCGTACGCTCGTAAGACGGCTGCAGGCGGGCTGGTAATGACCGTATCGTTTGGAACGTTCACCTGAATGACCCACACGATCCCGTTGCTGGTCCCATTCGCGGATACGGACGGAGTTGCGCCCGGAAACGCCAGTGTAATCACACTGTGCGAACTCAACGCAAGCGTGCCGTTAGTCACCTGGAAAGCCCTGACATTGTCATTCCAGGCGGCGTAATAAATATTTCCGTTCCAGTAGGCAGGGCTCCCGAACGCTCCGCCGCCTGACAACCCAATTAGAGACTGAATGTTCTGATTGCCCGCGGTATTGTATTTCCCCATGCCATCGCGGTTCACGGAGTAAATCACTCCCTGCTTGCCTGCGCCAATCAGCACATGCGCATAGGTTCCAGTCTGGTCCGGCAGAAGGACTAGACCTCCTGAGCCTAAGTCTTCATCCGCGGCGTCGAGTGCGGCCTGGTTATAGGGTGTGAAGTAGTCCAGCACCGTCCCACCGGAATTCAGCTTGACGACGGTATCCCCGTAATCGACCCCTCCCGTGTTGGCCGTGAAAGCTCCATTCCCTGTAATGAAGTAGATATTCCCGCTTGTATCCGCGGCAGGCGCACAGCCCGACTGCCAGATAGCACCGCCTCCTCCGTTCGGGGCCGTATTCAGAGCGATTACCTGTTGCAAAGTTGAGGCGTTGTAGCCGAGCAGCCAGCCGTACCAGGGGTCGGTATCGCCATGAGAGCCGAACCCGATATAAACCACGCCGTTGGCCAGCAATAAACCGGGCCGCTGCATGTGTTGTTTGGGAACGAAGGTAACGGTGCCGGAGGAACTTGAAGCACTGGCCTGCAGGACGACCGGGCCACCGAATTTTTCCGCACCCGTGGTGATGTTGAGCGCGTGTAGTCGATAGACATAGCTAGTCGTGGTTCCAGAGACTTCCTTGGTGATGGCCACGACATAGAGAGTGCCAGTCGAGGAATCGATCACCGGGGTGCTGGTAATGCCAAACTCCGGATAGATGGTTGAGCAATCACCGCTGGCCGCTTCGCCGCATGGAACTGTGGTGACGCCGGCCGTGGGGTTGATGAAGCTGGTCTGCCAGAGAGGAGTTGTGGAAGCCGTATCGGCATCCCAGGCGTAGACACTGTCGTGTTGTGTGGCCAGGAAGAGCACGTTATGGACTTGCGAGCCGATGGTGAGGCTCGGGACATAGAGAGGCTGGGCAAAGAGCTGTCCATCGACAGGGAGCGAGAAGAGCTTTCCGAATTGGGTGGAATTGACATTGGACGGGGTCAGGGCGGTCTCATTCACGTTCTGCCCGGTGCGCTGGTTATCGTTGTGATAGGTCAGTACAGCGACGGAAGTCACCACTTGTGTCACGGTAAGCGTAGCGGTCTGCGTTGAACTATTGTAGCTGGCAGAAATGATGGAGCTTTTGGAGGAAGTGACCGCGGAGGTTGTAATCGTAAACGTAGCAGTGGTGGAAGCAGCAGCGACAACCACGCTGGCCTGGACCTGCGCCGCTGCTGTGTTGCTGCTGGCGAGAGTAACCGTGGCTCCGCCACTGAGCGCTGGCCCGCTTAGCGTGACCGTCCCTTGCGATGTGCTACCCCCCAACACGCTGTTCGGTTTCAGCGTCACCGATGCCACGGTGGGCGAAGCTGAGATTGTGAGCGCGAGGATAGCTGTTTCTGAAACAGCCGGGCTCTCGGAATCCGTGACCTTGAAAGTGAGGGAAGCATTGGTGACGGACGCGGAGGGTGTTCCGGTGATAGCGCCGGTCGAACCATTCAGTGAGAGGCCCGTTGGCAGTGAGCCGCCGGCCAGCGTCCATGTATAGGGCATGATTCCGCCCGTGGCAGCAAGGGTTGCGGAATAGTTTGAACCGGTTTGCCCGTTGGGCAAAGAACTGGTCGAAATGCGCAAGGGAGCAGGCGAGATCGTGAGCGTGAATGCTCCCGTCGCATTTTGTGCTGCAGCATCAGTGACCTTCGCCGTGAAGCTGAAAGAGCCATTGGTTGTAGGGCTTCCAGTGATCTGACCCGTCTTCGACAAGGTCAAACCGTTCGGCAATGAACCGGGGCCCACACTCCAGCTATAAGGAGCCGTCCCACCGGTGGCACTCAATGTGGTGGAGTAAGCCACACCAACCTGGCCACTTGTGAGTGCCGAAGCAGTTGTGATCTGCAGTGGATCTGGGTTGCCGGGGGTGCCCCCGCCCTGCGGACCGGCCGCGCACCCATAGAGCAAGGCGAGTGTGGCAAGCAAAGAAGAACCAACAAGAAATCCAGCCCGCCACTGTCGCGTCCATACCAACATTTCGAGCTACCCCGCTCGGCTATAGAGGAGCACCTAAAGAAGCATGGGCATTCCACTGGGCTGGTGGAAGTCCAACACTCAGTATAACAGCGCTTGCCCAATCGTCTTATCAATGCGATCGGAGAGCGTTGCCAAACACCAACGCGAAAAGATCGTTCCCCGCTCAGAAAGCATTCAAACTTGCCCGGGGATACCCGCGAAAAGCGTTTGGTGTTTATGTCGGATAGCAATTTCCGGGAATTCTACAAAAATAGGCAAGCCTTCCTGGCACACCCCGAAAATGCGTCGGATTTCGATTGATTTGTTAACGATTCCTAAGAAAAAACGACATGGAACCCTTGTTTGAACCAGAATCTTTTCCGGTTACGCCACTTCTCCGACCGTGCTACTATCAGACCGGCATCCCTAGCCGCCGTTATTCCCGCCCGTAGCGAATCAAGGAGAACAATTTTGGGTACCCTGGACACCATTTTGCAGGAGGTGGGAGATCGTTTTGGCCTTGACGGCACCAAGACGAAGTCCCTCCTCTCGGACTTCCTTTCAATCATTCATGAAACTCCGAATGGACTTAGCGTTTTTCTCGACGGCTTTCGGAATGCCGGATACAGCGATACTGTCTTCAGTTGGCTCCACGATGCGCGCCCCCGCCCGATATCGGGCACCGTGCTCGAAGCGTCCATGGGAAGGGACCACATCGTCAGGATTGCGTCAAAGGCTGGCCTTTCCATTTCGACAACATCATCGGCCATCGCATTCATGTTGCCCGGACTTGTCCAGCGCCTCACGCCGGGAGGAGTGATTCTGACTCTCTTACCTCCGGACATCTTGCCCTATGTCAGACCCACGAGCATGGTGGCAGGAGCAGGAGCCGATTAGGATCATGCCCTGCTTGTTTTCGAAGGCGAGAACACTAAAACGCAGGTCGCGTTCAACCCTGCGTTTCTTTCACCTATTTGGATCGGTTATCCGCGTGCGAGCTTCATGAATCGCCATCAGGGAACGGGCGTTTCGTCGGGAGTCAGCGAACTGTTTTTCGAGAAATCCGTCAAACGACTTTAAGTAAGCCCCCTTAGCGCCAGTATGATCCGGCACGCGCTTCCTACACTACTCCCCCAGTTCGACGAAACGCACGGCCTTTTTCCGTTTCCCGGGTCCTTTCCGAGGACAAGATTTCGTCTATCTTGTCGGGGATAATGACGACGCAGCGCCGACAACACAATCCATCGTTTCAACGAACTCTTGCCCCGGAGCCCCACCACCACCGAGACGACCGTAAATCCATCACTCCTCGGACTCCATATTCAACTGCGGCTACACAATTCACTATGGTGAACGAAAGAACTCCACAAGCTGATGAAAAAGAGCCTCCCAATCGTACTCCCATTCAACGCGTCAACAGGCCGTGTGCGCACGCCAGATGTTGCTGTGTGAAGGGAATTATTTCTGAGTTGGACCGTTATTCTCTAACGCTTCGTAAGCTGAAAGCTGCCGAGCACGAGAGCATCCGTTCCGGAACAGTAATAGCTTCGTATAGCGTCTCGGGGCGTAATCACGAGGGGCTCGCCAAAAAGGTTGAACGATGTGTTCACCAGAATCGGAGCAGGCCCAATTTCGCCCATACGCTTCAGTAATTTCCACAGCAGAGGATTGTCCTCCAATGTCACAATCTGGAGTCGTGTGAGACCTTCTTTCGACACAAAACTTGATGTTGGCGAGGAAAGAAGCTTCGAAGCTTTTTCTTTTGCTCTCCCCATCGTGGTCATGAAGCGCGCATTCGCCGAACAATCAAAGTATTCGGCAGAATCTTCCTCCGGGATCGCGAGTGCGAAAGGGCGAAACGATTCGCGGTGCTTCACGTAGTCGTTCAGGTTCTCCTGCGCATACTCGGCCCAGGGAGAAGCGAACAGGCTGCGATGACCGAGAGCGCGGGGGCCGAATTCGGCAGCTCCCTGAAACCACGCGACGATCTTTCCTGCGATGAGAAGCTGTGCGGCTTCTTCAATTTGCCGGTCTTCGGAATCAAACCATCGATAAGGGGCTTTCGAGTTGTCGAGCACCTGCTTTATCTCTGAGTTGGAATAGGTGGGGCCCCAAAAGAGAGTTTTCATCGGCGCTACCCGCCGACGGTTCTGTGCCTGGTGCCATGCGAGCCATGCAGCTCCGAGAGATGTGCCTTCGTTTCCCGCCGCAGGCTGGACAAAGATCTTTTCGAAGTTGGTGTGTCTCTCAATCGCAGCAACAAGCAGAGGGTTTAGAAACAGACCACCGGCCAGGCACATATATTTTGCACCGGTCTGGCCTCGAAGCGATTCAAGCCATTCCGTCAGCACAAGTTCGCAGGCCTTCTCGAAGCTGCTCGCTATGTTCATCCGCAATGGATCCGCGAGTTCCGGGGTGGAATGTTTTGACAAAGATTCCAGCGGAATGCCGAGCCGACGATAGAACTCATCCCGGAAAGAAAGTCTTCCGGCAAACTCATTCTTGAAATATCGGGCGTTTAGATGTGGGGAACCGTGCGGGGCACGTCGAAGCATTTCGACAAACACATCTGCAAACACGGGTTCGCCCCCGAGACTTAGCCACTGGGTCTTGTGCTCCTGTGCGCGTGTAGGGAAGCCCAGAAGCTGCGTGACCTGGGTATATACCCAGGCAAGGGAATGAGGGAACCCAATGGATGAAAGTTCCCGGATTCGCGTGCCCTCGCCGAGGGCGACGATCCCGGCCCGACCATCGCCTTGGTTGTCGAGCGAGACGAGCAGAGCCCGTTCAAAAGGCGATGCAAAAAAAGCGCTTGCCGCGTGGGAGAGATGGTGGTCGAAAGTGATGATCCGGTCGGCGGAGCTCCCGAACATTTCGCGGAGGATCCGGAGATTGTTCATGTCGCGGCCCAATTCCCCAAGAGCCTTATTCAGGTAGTACGCACTGAAAATTGGTGCCAGGGGCATCAGCCGTAAACGAAAGAGTGCTTTCCGCGCGAAGGAGTGACTGGGGTGGGTCGCAACCGCGACTTGTTCAACGTCCCCGGCACTGATTTTCGCGCGTTCCAGGCAGAAACGAATCGCCGCCCGAGGAATTCCCCCAATTGCGCGCGAGCGTCCCAGTTTTCCTTCCTCGATCGCGGCGACAACGAGTCCTTCGCGATCGATCAGCGCTGCGGCAGGGTCATGCCCCATCGCCGAAACTCCAAGGATATACACGCTATTGCTCACCGAACGAAGTGGACATAGAGCCTAGGATTATACCCTGCGAAGGATGGAAATTCTCACAACGAAAAGCTCAGCCGGATCTGACGCGACAGGTTGCTCTCATCCAGGGAGAGCCCGAGCAGTCACTCATAAGGAGCCTGAACCTGCCCATCAAGAGATACAAACTGGAGCAGATCGTGACACCGGACGCTCCCGCGGAGGAGCAGAAACATTCTGCGGGCTAAGCCACACGAGCGAACCTGGGCAGGCGGAGCCTCAGCGCGAAGTGGAGGATTCCCGGACGACGTTCGCTTCGCCGCGCTCCCGGGCCATAAACTGGTCGTAGATCCACCGGTAGGTTCTCTCCATTCCCACCCGGAGCGGCGTGCCCGGCTCCCAGCCCAGATATTTCTTGATCAGCGTGTTGTCGCTGTTCCTGCCGTTAACGCCCCTGGGCGCGCTCAAATCGTATTTGCGTTTCAATTTGATTCCTGCAATCGTTTCGGTGATGTCCACCAATTGATTGATCGTCACCGCTTCGCTCGATCCCAGGTTGATCGGTTCCAGAATTTCGGAGTCCATGATTTTCCGGATGCCATCGGTGCAGTCGTCGATGAACATGAAGCTTCGCGTCTGCGACCCGCTTCCCCAGATTTCAATCTCGTGCTTCCCGGAGATCTTTGCTTCGACCACCTTTCGGCAAATCGCGGCGGGTGCTTTTTCACGTCCTCCGAACCACGTTCCCCACGGCCCGTAAACATTGTGAAAACGCGCCACCCGCGTATAGAGTTTGAAATCCTCCCGGAAATGCCGGCACATTCGCTCTGAAAAAAGTTTCTCCCATCCGTAGCCGTCTTCCGCGAGCGCCGGGTAGGCATCTTCTTCCTTGAGCGAAGGAGCTTCAAATGACTTCTGCTTGTCTCCGTTGTAGACACATGCGGACGATGCGTAGAAGAACCGCTTCGTACCGTGTTTGAGCGCCGCCTGCAGCATCTGCGTATTGATCAAAACGGACAGCATGCAAAGCGCCTTATTTGCTTCGATAAAGCCCATGCCACCCATGTTCGCAGCCAGATTGTAAATTTCACCGGCTCCTTCAGCGGCCCGTTCGCAGTTTTCCCTCAGGTTCAGGTCCAGCGAGAGGTTTTCAACGTCCTCAAAACGCTGATACCAATGGTCGAACGGCTTGATATCGACTGCGCGCAAATTCTGGTATCCCTGCTTGCGCAGAACCGATAGCAGCGCGCCGCCAATGAATCCGCCAGCACCCGTCACCAGAATCTTGGAATTCTTGCTCAACGAAAGCGTCCTCCGAAATGTGGTCCGGCCTGCGGCTTCATCTCATCATACATCCGCCGGCCGGCAATTCTCTCGAGGTATGGCGAGAAAATACCCGCCTCTCGGTCATTCTGATCCGGCCAGGTTCACTTTCCAGGAATCGGGTAGCGCCCGCGTAGCGAGTTCCACCGGATAATCACGACATCCAGAAACATTTGCACGCTGTCCCGGAACATGTCCACTTTGGTCGCCGGGGAATGCGCCCAACGCACGGCGACCTCCGCTGTTTGCAACCCATGATGCCGCGCAAGATACAGCAGCTCCGGATCAAACCCGAACCGTTCGATGGTCTGTTGCTCAAAAATAATTTTGCACTTCTCCCGCCGGAACGCTTTAAATCCGCATTGCGTGTCCACAAAGGGCAAGCGCAGAATCACTCGCACGATCAGGTTGAAGATGATCCCCGCCAGCTCCCGGAACCTGGATTCGTGCACCTCGATCAGTTTTCGATTTATCGCCCGTGACCCGATCGCAACATCATACTCATCCATTTTCGCAAGCAACTTGTCCGCTTCCTCTATAGGTGCGGAGAGATCCGCATCGGTAAACAGAACTATCTCGCCGCGGGATTCCATGAATCCGTGCCGAACGCTGTACCCCTTGCCCCGATTCTGCCCGTTCGAAACGACTCGAAGATCCCAAATTTCCCCACGAAAGGATTCGGCTTCACGTACGGTCTCATCTGTTGAACCATCATCCACCACAATCACTTCCGTCTGCCGGCCGGACGCCTTGATGTAGCTCGCGATTCGCCCGAGAGTCGCTGGCAAGCGCTTCTCCTCATTAAAGGACGGAATCACAATGGATAATTTCGGAGATCCTGGGTTCATCCGTTTATCGTGACGCCTGGTCACACCCCAATTCGTTCACATCCGGCTGAAGCGTTCGCGCGCCTCAAATTCGCGCAAGTATACCCGACTTGCCGGCCGATCGTGTCTTTTCCCTGTGGAGTTTCTGCCAGGTTTTTGGGGCCCAGCCACGCGACCCCCCATCGCCAGACGACGGGATCTCTCAGACCCCGTCGGTACTCTCTCCGACGCTAAAATACGTGCAGTCCGGATGGTGAAACGCCAGCGCGCTCACGCTCGCTTCCGGATCCATCATGAAACCTTCCGTAAGTTCGACACCAATCTCCTCCGGCCGCAGAATCTTCCAGATTCCCGCCTGGTCTTCGAGGTCCGGGCACGCCGGATACCCGAAGCTGTACCTCTTCCCGCGATATCGCGAAGTGAATCGCTGGGCCATCGTCGTCTCGGGCGGGTCCGGGAAGCCCCAATCCTCGCGGATTCGCCGGTGCAGCCACTCCGCGCAAGCCTCCGCGCTCTCGATCGCCAGCGCCTGCAATCCGTGGGATTTGAAATAGTACCCGTCGTATTTTGCCTTTTCCGCGCGCTCGCGGATTCCCTCGCCGGCCGAAACCACGAACACTGCCACGTGGTCTCGTTTCCCGTTTTTGGGATCCAGTACATAATCGCTCAAGCAAAGCTGGTCGCCGGTCTTTTGCCGCTTGAACTTCCAACTCTGCAACGGTTCTTTTGCGCCGGGAGTGAAAAGGCGCAACGTCTCGCCCTCCGCTTCCGCTTCAAAGAATTGCCAGACCGCGCGCGCCTTCATGAATCCCGCGGCCTCGTTCTTCACTTCTTCCATTTCCTCGTACAACTCAACCGCTTTCGCTTCGCGCGCTGACAGGTGCTTTTCGAAATCTCCCCGGTAGCCCATGTGCCGCCCATACAGCATGAACGGATTGATGTAGTTCCACAGATCGCGCAAGTCCGGCACCAACCGAACCTTGCGCTCGAGGGTGGCGACGTCCGGAATCGGCAGATCCTGCCGCACCTTGGGCGATCGCTTGACAGCTGGCTTTTCCACAATCTTCACTGTGGTCGCTACACTCATGCCGTTGCCGGAATTCGTGTGTTCGCTGATCACCCGCGCGCGCGTAGCCGGATCCGTCAGCTCGTTCATCAGCCGCAAGCCGGTCATGGCATCCTTCGCATAACACACCGCGCTCTGGTAACTCGGCGCTATTTTCTGTTCCGTGAACCTCGCGCTCAGCGCCGCACCACCCACCAGCAACGGCACATTGATCCCCGCATCCTTCAAGTCGCTTGCCGTCGTGATCATTTGCTGCGCGCTCTTCACCAGCAGCCCGGAGAGCCCGATCGCATCCGGTTTATGCGCAAGGAACGCCTTGATCAATTCTTCCGGCGGCACCTTGATTCCCAGGTTCACCACATCGAACCCGTTGTTCTTCAGAATGATTTCCACCAGGTTTTTCCCGATGTCGTGCACGTCTCCCTTGACGGTCGCCAGCACCACCTTGCCGCGCTTCGCCGTGTCTGCTTTCTCCATAAATTGTTCCAGGTGGCCTACCGCCGCTTTCATCGCTTCGGCAGACTGCAGCACCTCCGCCACAATCAATTCGTTGGCGTTGAACAGTCTGCCCACCTCCGCCATTCCCGTCATCAGCGGGCCGTTGATGATGTCGAGCGGAGGCACTCCCTCGGCCCGCTTGCGTTCGAGGTCCGCAATCAGGCCGTCGCGCGTTCCTTGAATGATGTAATTGCCCAGTCGCTCGTCCAGCGGCAATTCTTCTCCGGCCGCCTTATCCTTCTTCTTCGTCGTGCGGAAGTGTTCCGTAATCGCCGCGATGTGAAATTGATTGATCGTCGCTTTCTGTTCTTTGCTCTGCTTCCGCCAATCGCCAGGCACGTCGCGGAGCAGCTCTGCGCGCGGATGGTCCCCGGCCAGGTCTTTCGGCTTGTGCTGAAACAATAGATCTTCCGCCAGCCTTCGTTCCTGCTCGGGAATCGAAGCGAAACGCTCCAGCTTCTCCGCGTTCACGATCGCCAGATCCAGTCCCGCCTTCGTGCAGTAGTACAGGAAGACGGAGTTCACCACTTCGCGCGCGCCCGCCGGCAGCCCGAACGACACGTTCGAAATCCCCAGGATCGTGCGCGTATCCGGCAGCGCCTGCTTGATCAACCGGATTCCTTCCATCGTTTCCACCGCGCCGCCGATGTAGTTCTCATCTCCTGTCGCGCATGGGAAAACCAACGGGTCAAAAATAATATCTTCCGGCGCCATCCCGTATTTCTTCGTCAGCAGTTCGTAGGAACGTCTGGCAATTTCGAGCTTCCTCTCTCGGGTGAACGCCTGCGCCTGCAGCGGGTCTTCGTCAATACAACCCACCACAATCGCGGCGCCGAAATCGTGCGCAATCGGCACCACCTTCTCGAATTTTTCTTCTCCATCCTCCAGGTTGATGGAATTGATGATCGCCTTGCCCTGGCAATACGTCAGCGCCAATTCGACTGCAGTAGGATCGGTCGTGTCGATCATCACCGGCGCCTTGATCTTCCGGATCAGTTTTTCGTAGAACGGCTCAATGTCCTTCTTCTCATCGCGCTCCGTGCTTTGCAGGCACACGTCCACAATGTGCGCTCCGCCCTTCACTTGCCTCCGCGCGATCTCGGTCGCCTCTTCCCATTTCTCTTCCGCTACCAGGTTCTTGAACAGACGTGAGCCGATCACGTTCGTCCGCTCACCCACCAGCAGCGGACGGGTGGAATCATCGGCTTCGATCGTCTCAATTCCCGAATACACCGCCCGGTGCGCTTCCTCCGGACGCGGCCGCGGCTTTTTGCCCTCCACCATCTGTGCGATCTGGCGGATGTGCTTCTCTGTCGTTCCGCAGCACCCGCCCACCAAATTCAGCCAGCCGTGATTCACAAATTTTTCCAGCTGTGTGGCCAACGAGGACGGCGTCTCCAGGTACTTGCCTTCCTCGTCCGGCAGACCCGCATTCGGATAACAGGAGACATATTCCCCGGTGATCGCACTCAATGTCCGGATATGATCGGTCATGAACTCCGGCCCCGTGGCGCAGTTCATTCCGAACGCCAGCGGGTGCGCATGCCGTAGCGAAGCCCACATTGCCTCCACGGTTTGCCCCGCGAGCATCGAGCCCATCGGTTCAATCGTCACGGAAACGACGAACGGAACCTTCATCCCGATTTCCCCGGAGAGTTTTTTCAGCGCCAGGATAGCCGCCTTGATATTTCGCGTGTCCTGGCAGGTCTCAACCAGCAGCAGGTCGCTCCCGCCCTCAATCAGCCCCTTCGCCTGCACATAGTAAGAATCCTGCAACCCTTGGAATGTGACCCCGCCCGTCACCGTAATCGCCTTCGTCGTCGGCCCCATCGATCCGGCCACAAACCGCGGCCTGCCTGGCGCCGAATACTCTTCCGCTGCCTGCCGGGCCAGCGCAGCCGCCCGCTTATTGAGCTCCAGAGCGTCCGCCTCTAACCCATACTCCGCCAGCACCAGCGGAGTCCCCCCGAAGCTGTTCGTCTCAACAATGTCCGCCCCGGCCTCAAAATACTTCCGGTGGATATCGAGCACCACGTCCGGCCGGGTGCGCACCAGGTTTTCGTTGCAGCCCTCAAGTGCAGGCCCCCCGAAATCGGCCGCCGTTAAGTCCCGCTGTTGCAGCATTGTACCCATGGCGCCATCGAGCACCAGGATGCGTTCCGCGAGCAGCAGGCGTAACGCCTTCTCGGATTCGTTCAGGTCCCGCACTTCCAACCTCTTTCGCCTCGACCAAGGCCCTTTCTGGGCGCCTCAGGCTATCTGGCCATTCTACGGTCTTTCCCGGGGAAACGAACCCCTAGTCATTGAACGGGTTGCTACCCCGCCCCAACCCCCTCTAAATACGCCTTAACTGTCAGTAGCAATTCGTGAACATCCAGCCCCAAGGTCCTTGCCCGAAAGCCTCGGTTTCTCTACCCTCTACTAGAGTGGCTAGGAAAACTATGGCTTCCAAACTGACCGTTTGCCTGCTTTCGCCTCACCCTCTGGTGCTCACTGAATTTGAGCGCCTTCTGGGCAAGGCCTCCCAATTCAAAGTCATCGCCAAACAACTTGAATCCACCCTGGCTCCCGACTTGCGCAATTTTGAACCTCCCGTCGCTCAAGTTTACGTCGTTGATGCGCACGCCGCCCGCCAGGCCACCGGCGCGCTGCTCACAAATATTCTGGAGCGCCACGTGGATGCGCGGCTCATTGTGGTTGGGGATGCAATCAATGAGGCCAACTGCTTTTCGCTTCTCCGCCTCGGGGTGAAGGGAATCCTCACCTACGCGGAAGCGCGTGACCAGCTTTCTCGCGCGTTGCCGCTCGTTTCGCAAGGCGGTTTCTGGGTCCCGCGTTCGGTGCTGTCCGGCTTCGTCGATTCCATTCTCACCAGCCAGGGACGCCGCCTGAAAACCGACTCGGTCACCAACCTCAGCCGCCGCGAACAGGAAGTTCTCGATTCGCTTCTCGAGAATCTTTCCAACAAGGAAATCGCCAGCAAACTTAATATCGCCGAGCGAACCGTCAAGTTCCATGTCTCGAACTTGCTCAACAAATTCGGTGTCCGCCGCCGCGCCGATCTGATCCTGCTGACCTTTCAGCGCCGCCTCTCCCAGGCCTAGTCCCTCAACCGGAGCGGCCAGGTGCCCGTGGCCCCCGCCAGCACCTGGCGCTGCCGCCGTCCGCTTGTCCGCCCGTGGAGGGCGATGGGTGCTTTCCGTTCCATTGTTGAGATTCTTTCTTGCTGGTCCGCGAGCCGGAGGCCGCCCGCTCCGGGCGAACCCGGCCCTTGCCGTCTAGTCGCTGAACTTGAATCGAATAATGCACCACAGCGCCTGCAGGCCGTCCTTCCACGTGATCTTCTTTCCCTCTTCATACGTCCGCCCGGCGTAGCTGATCGGCACTTCATAGATCCGCCACTTGCCCTTGGCAATCTTCGCGGTAATCTCCGGTTCAAATCCAAATCGGTTCGATTTCAATTGAATACCCTGCAGCACCTCGCGCCGGAACACCTTGTAGCAGGTCTCCATGTCCGTCAGCTTCAGGTTGGTGAAAATATCGGAAAGTAGCGTCAATGCCTTGTTGGCCACGTAGTGCCAGAAATAGTGCACGCGCTGCGGCCCGCCCAGGAACCGCGATCCGTACACCACGTCCGCTCGCCCTTCGAGGATTGGCTCCAGCAGCTTCGGATAATCGCGGGGGTCGTATTCAAGGTCCGCATCCTGCACCAGCACGATGTCTCCGGTCGCCTGAGCAAAGCCCCGCCGCAGCGCCGCTCCCTTTCCCTGATTCTGCCCCTGAAAAAAGAAGCGGAGGTTTCTGAGTTCGATCGGGTCTTCCCCATCGTTCGCGAGCGCCTGGCTCTCTCCGCGGCCCTGCCTCTCTGCGAGCGCTTGGAGAATCTCCCGCGTGCCATCCTTGGAGCAGTCGTCCACCACCACAATTTCCTTGCGCATGTCCGCTTCTTCCACGCGGCGCAGGATTTCAGAAATCGTATTTTTTTCGTTGTAAACCGGAATCACTATGGAAACCTTCGGGTCAACCAGCTGGGATGGATTCCTTCGCGTGTGGCTCATGGAAGCTTGAAATTGTATAGGCCCTGTCGCGTGCCGTAAAGCGCTTCCGCCTTGATGTCGCTGTGTCTCCGTGCGCTCGTATGCTTAAATAGGACTCTGGTGTCGCTCTCCGATGAACACCTTCTTTATCGAACAGTTCGGCTGCCGTGCCACGCAGGCTGACGGCGCGGCCATCGAAAGACAACTTCGCGAACAGGGTTCAATTCTTGCGCGGGACTCTTCTACGGCCGACGTCGTCGTCCTCAACACCTGTACCGTCACCGCCGCCGCCGATGCCCAGGCCCGCGACGCGATCCGCAAGATTCACGCCGCCAATCCCGCCGCGCGCATTCTGGTAACCGGTTGCTATGCCCAGCGTGCCCCGGAAGAAATCGCCGCTCTCCCCGGCGTTTCGTTCGTTGTCGGCAATTCCCACAAGCCCCAGATCCCCAGGCTCCTCCATTCCATCGCTCACTTGCAGCAACCGTCGAGGTCCGAAACTCAATTTGCAGGGGTGGAGCTTGCTCCGCCCACCCGATCCGCCACGCAAGATTTCCCGCACCAGGTAGCCCCGATCCTCTCAGGCAACGTCTTCGATCTGACCGAAGTCCTCGTCGCCCCCGTTCTGGGCGGGGAAGGGAATCACACCCGCCCGACGCTAAAAATCCAGGACGGCTGCAACTCCCGCTGCTCGTTCTGTGTCATCCCCTTCGTGCGTGGCAGATCCCGCAGCCTGCCTCCAGAAACCGTCCTCTCCGAAATCCGGCGCCTCTCGGGTTCCGGATTCCGCGAAATTGTTCTGAGCGGCATCAACCTCGGTACCTACGGCCGCGATCTTCGGCCGCGGGCCGGATTTCTTGACCTGCTTCGCCGCATCTTGGAGGAAACTTCCGTCGAGCGCCTGCGCATCAGCTCCATCGAGCCGCTCGATGTCACCCAGGATCTCATTGACTTCTTTGCTTCCGACGATCGCATCGCGCCGCACTTTCACATGCCGCTGCAATCCGCTTCCGACCGCATCCTTGCCGCCATGCATCGCTGGTATCGCGCGGAGCATTATTCGCGTCGCGTCGAACTCATCCACGACCGCCTGCCGAACGCGGCTATCGGCGCCGACGTCATCACCGGTTTCCCCGGCGAGTCCGACGCCGACCATGTGGCAACGCTCGATTTCATCGCTGCCCGCCCCTTCACCTACCTCCACGTTTTCTCCTTTTCGCTGCGACCCGGCACAAAAGCTGCCACTCTTTCCGGCCAGTTGCCCGGCCACAGGATCAAGACTCGTGCCCGCGAACTCCGCTCCCTCGCTGATTCGAAGTCCGCCGCGTTTCGCCGCTCCCAAATCGGTCGCAGACTGCGCGTCCTCACCTTAGGCCGCGATCCCGCCGACGATCCGGATTTGACTCCAGCACTTTCCGAAAACTATCTTCAAGTGAGCTTGCGTGCGGCTTTCCCGCCAAACCAGTTCGTGGACGCCACGATCGCAAGCGAAACGGGCAAGCACATGCTCGCAGAGCCTTTGGGAACTACGGCTTTCTGTGGCAACTGACTCTAGGTTCAGTTCGTCTGGTAGTTGAAATCCGTCCGGCAACTTCCGTTCTTCCCGGGCGCCCTCTGTGGTAAATCCTTTTCCTATCCTTCAAAAATGACCTGGGCAATGGCCTGTTCCGACGTATGCGAAATGCTCACCGCGATCGTCTTCACTCCGAGCGTGTCCGCAATCCTCCTCGCCTCGCCCTTCAATGCCAGACTCGGCCGCCCGCCCCGCTGGCGCACCACTTCGACGTCCACCCATCTCACCCCGCGGCTCCAGCCTGTCCCGAGCGCCTTCATCGCCGCCTCTTTCACCGCAAACCGTCCCGCATACCGCTCATACTTGTTCCGGAACTGCTCGCAATACGCCACCTCATCCGGCGTGTACACCCGACGCAGAAACCTCTCTCTCTGCGATTCGATCACTTCCTGAATCCGAGGCACTTCCGCGACGTCAATTCCCATGCCAACGATCATTTGTGCACCTGTGCGCCCACCTGTGTCTCGCTTCCGCGATTTCGACCCTTGCTGCTGTTCGGATTATACTGGTCTGATTGTGGCTACCAGAAAAACTTCCTTGAGGCGGCGTCGCCCGGGCCAACCGGTGCCCCCGGCGCCTCCCGTTGCTCAGATTGCTGCGCCCTGGCGTCTCCGCAAGTCAGAGAGCCTGCAGATTCTTGAACTCGCCCCTTTTCGCAAGCTCCCCTGGCTGGTGCACGGTTTCAGCATCCGCCCCGGCGGCGTGAGCCCCCGGGAATCAGAAAAAGTCCTCAATCTCGGCTTCATGGAGTGGGACAGTCGTGAAAATGTCCTCGAAAATCGCCGCCTCTTTCAATCCGCCGTCGGCGCTGCCGATCTCGAACTCATTTCTCTAAAACAAATTCATTCCGATGTGATTCGCGTTTTCCGGCGTCCTGCCGCCGACCCCGCTAAAGGCGACGCCTCCGCCACAAACGAGCCCGGCCTGCTCCTCGCCATCCAGACCGCCGACTGTGTGCCGATCCTCCTTGTCGATCCGAAAAAACGTGCCGTTGGCGCCGTTCACGCCGGCTGGCGCGGCACTCTCGCCCGCATCACAGAGAAAGCCGTGGGCTGTATGCGATCCGAATTCGGCAGCAAGCCCGCCGATCTTCTGGCCGCCTTCGGCCCGGCAATCGGCCCCTGCTGCTACGAAGTTGCCGCCGATTTCGTCACCAAATTCAGCGCCCAGTTTGCCGATTCGGGCGACTATTTCGACGAACCCCGCTCCGGCGAAGAACCGAATCCCCTCCAGTGGCTCAACAGGAAGCCGCCCGGCCACCAGCCGCCCCCCAAAAACGTGCACCTCGATCTGGGCAAGGCCAATCGCTCGCAGCTCATGGCCGCCGGCCTGCTCGCCAGAAATATCTTCGCGAGCGGCCTCTGCACCGCCTGCCACACCGATCTGCTCTTCAGCCACCGCCAGGAAGGCCCTCTCTCCGGCCGCCTCATGTCCGTCGTGGGCGTTAGAGCCTCACAACCCTCATCTCGATTTGATCTTTTGCGCACTAAGAAGAGCGCGAAGAAACATCGGAAAAACTTGGACCACAGTGGGTCAACCTTCGATGCTTCCTCGAAGAGGAGGGAATCCGAGAGGAAGTCGAGGCGGTCGCAATCAAGCGGGTGCTGGCGTGGCAACTAGAACAGGCCATGCAGGAACAGCAAAAGACCAAGCAAGCGATGGCAAAGCAACTTCATACGAGCCGGTCACAACTGGACCGGCTGCTTGATCCGCAGAATGTGTCGGTGACGCTGGACACAATCACTCGCGCGGCGCGCGCGCTCGGCAAGCGTGTAATCCTTCGCGTTGCCGATCTGAAGGCAGCGAAGCGGGCTTAAAGTGCTCCTTGGATGGCAGGGCCCTAGGACTAAACGAAGAAATGAATCAGAACGAGCCGTCGCCTGGGAGGTTTTCTGACCTACAAATTTCTGATTCCCCGGTTCGTCGAGGTACAAATTCTTCTCTGCTTCGCAGTCATCTCAACCAACGCGCAACCTGTTGCCACTTGCACTGGAGGTAGTTTGGCGGCCGCCTCCGTCGAGGTCACGGCCAGAGCAAAGCCGCCAAATCCAACCGGCTTGAGGATAGCGATAATCCCCATCGCTTCTAAGGGGCGAGGAGTGGAGCTGCAGTATAAGGTAGTCGCCTCTGGCAAACCGGCTAGGTTCGAAGACATTTGCCCCGGAAAATATTCAGTCATAGTCCGTGGAGCAGGTATCTCGGGTTGTGGCTACATCGCCGACAAGGATATCGTGGTGCACGAAGGCGAGGCTCGCAGGTTGAAACTCACCGTCCGATGGAAGAGAGGAGCTGTCTGCGAGTAAATCTCGCTCCGTGGTTCCCGGAAGCGGGGTGGACTCGCTTTCAGCCGAGCACAGTCAATTGGCTGCTATTTACTTCCTTGAGCGCCAGCTGCCCGCAAGCCGCCATCACATCCCGGCCCCGCGAATACCGCACAAACGCCGGCACGCCCTTCTCCCTGAGAATCCGCCTGAACTCCTCGATCGTTTCCGCGCTCGATTCCTTGTACGGCAACTCTCCCGGATTCCATGGAATCAGATTCACCTTTACGCGCCTCAAGGGTCCGAGCAGCCGCACCACTCTGCGCGCATCCGCCGCCCGATCATTCACGCCGCCCAGCATCACATATTCAAACGTCAGATGCTCCCAGTTCCGCAGTGGGTAATTCCGGCAAGCCTCCATCAGTACCTTCAGCGGGTATTTCCTGTTGATCGGCATCAGCATGTCCCGCTCGTCGTCCGACGAAGCGTTTAGCGAAATCGCCAGCTTCGGGCGGACTTCCTCCCGCCCCATCCGTTCAATTCCCGGCACAATTCCGCTCGTTGAAAGCGTCACATGCTTGGGCGAAAGTCCCACGCCCTCCCTATCGAGCAGAATCCGCAGCGCCCCCATCACGCTATCAAAATTCAGCAGCGGCTCCCCCTGCCCCATGAGCACCACATTCGTTCGCGCCGCCAATCCACCGGATGTGTTATCCGTGCTGTCGGGCCCGCCTTCTGCTCGCCCCGGTCGAGGAAGGGAGGAGGGCCAGCTGTCTTGCCCGGCGATGGGCCCGGCGGAGGCTCGGGCTTTCATTTCCGCGAGCGGCATCAACACCTGCGCCACAATCTCCCCCGCAGTCAGGTTGCGGATCAATCCCAATTGTGCCGTCAGACAAAACTGGCAATCGACTGCGCAACCCGCCTGTGTTGAAATGCAAATCGTTTGCCGCCCTTCGCTCGGCATGAACACTGCTTCTACGGCCGCCAGTTTTTTCATGGAACGGCCGAGTCTTTTTTCCTTCTTATTCTCTCTGCCCCCGGTGCTCTCCGTGGTGAAATCCTCTCTTCCGTCTCCCAGCCCAAACAGGTACCGAACCGAGCCATCCGACGACACATACCTCTGCCGCACCACCGGCAAGGTGATCGTCGCCTCCCGCGTCAGCTTCTCCCGCAGCGCCGCCGGCAAATTGCTCCATCGCTCGGCCGAAAATTCCCTCTCTCCATACAGCCAGCGATAAATCTGGCCCGCTCGGTAAGCCGGTTCGCCCAGCGTCCCGCAGTAGGCCTCCAGCTCATCCCGGTTTTTCCCCAGCAGTTCCAAGCTGTTCCCCTCGCTCTTTCTATTCTCTCACCGGGAGCCTGGATTCGGCCATTTCCTCTTTATTCTCCTCGGATTAGCTAAGCCTTAGAAAATAGGGAATTTACTTTCTGGCCTGCCACGCGCCACACACCTCTCGCCACTCTCCCTCCCCTATGCCACAATAGGTTCATGGTCTCCAACGCGCGCGATATCCATCGTCACGCTCTACCGAACGGCCTTGTCGTTATCACCGAGACTATGCAACACGTCCGCTCCGTCTCCGTGGGCATCTGGGTTCGTCACGGCTCCCGCCGCGAAACCTCCGCCGAGAACGGCACCGCTCATTTCCTGGAACACATGGTTTTTAAAGGCACCGAACGCCGCTCCGCGGAAGACATCGCCCGCGAAATGGATTCCGTCGGCGGCATGCTCGACGCCTTCACCTCGAAGGAACAGATCTGCTTCAACGCCAAGGTTCTCGACGCCCACCTCCCCATCGCCTTTGACGTGCTGTCGGATCTCGTCCTTCGCCCAAAATTCGATTCCGAAGACGTCAAGAAAGAGCGCCAGGTCGTCCTCGAAGAAATCAAGATGGACATGGACAACCCGGAATATCTTCTCCACGACATCTTCACGCGCGGATTCTGGCCGGAGCATTCACTCGGGCGTCCCATCCTCGGTACCCCGGACACGGTCCGCAAATTCGAACGCGAACCCCTGCGCGCCCGTTTTCAGAACTGGTTTGCCCCCGACCACCTTCTCGTCACCGCGGCTGGCCACATCACTCACCAGCAGGTTCTCGACCTCGTCGAAAAGGAGTTCGGCAAACTGCCGCCTTCTCGCTATAATCCCGACGATCCCATTCCTTCCACCGCCGCGCCGATCGTTCTTGAAACCAAGCGCGACCTCGAACAGGTTCACGTCTGCATCGGCGTTCCCTCCATCGCGCTCGCCGACGAACGCCGCTTTGCCGCCGCAGTCCTCAACAATCTTCTGGGCGGCGGCATGTCTTCTCGCCTCTTCCAGAACATTCGCGAAAAGCAGGGCCTTGCCTATGCGGTCTTCAGCGAACTCACGCCCTACTCGGACGCCGGGATTCTGAGCGTATATGCCGGCACCGCGAAAGAAACCGTCGGTCAGGTCGTGGATATGACCATCGCCGAATTCCGCTCCATGAAGGAATCCCCGGTCTCTGAAGAGGAATTGCTGCGCGCCAAGAACCACCTCAAGGGCTCGCTCATGCTCTCGCTCGAGTCCACCAGCTCGCGCATGTCCAATCTGGCCCGTCAGGAACTCTACTTCGGCCGCTTCTCTTCGCTCGACGAAATCATTGCCGCCATCGACGCCGTTACCCGCGACCAGCTCCAGGCCCTCGCAAACCAGTTCTTCCAGCCCGAAAAAATCGCCGTCACCGTCCTCGGCCCCACCAACGGCTTCAAGCTCGACCGCGCCCGCCTCGCCTGCTAACCAGTCTAGCGGCCGCCTTCCCTGGCGGGCGCCTTTCTATCCCGCCTCGCCAGCATTCTTCGAGGGGACGGGCTCACCCGTCCTTCTTCTCCCTGCTGATCCGTGGCGTACCTCCTCCCCTACCAGCGCCCTTCCTTCTGCGTCTTTGCCAGTTCAGGAGCGTTCATACGCCGTTCTTTTTACTGAAGCCGATCTTTGCTACCATCTGGCCACTCGGACTCAATGACAAATCCCAAATGTAATCGCTGCTCCAAAATTATTCCTGACGGCTTCCTGGACTGCCCCTGGTGCGGCGCTCATCAGGGTTTGCCCGGCCGAGAGGCGCGACTTGAACCCGCTGCTTCGAGTCCCCTCCCTTTTTTTGGACCTGATGCGCTCGCCGGGCTGGCTTTGTTCTTATCACTGGCTTGCCTTTTCGGTTCGAGCTTTGTGGCCATTTTGAGGGATAAAGTTGCCAACCCGGCGGCGAGTCCGGCCTACTTTCGCGGAGAGTGGATTGGGACATTTTTCTCGGCCCTCATTATCCTCACCATGTTCGCCGCCATTCGCGGCCGACGAGTGCGGTCACGGGTAAAGTTCCTTTCCATTCTCGGGCCGGGTTTTCTGCTGGGTCTCATGATTTTGGGGAAGCCTTTGCCTCATCTCACGCCAGATCCTGCCCAATTCCGTCGCGTCGGGGAGGTGATCAGAAATTCCGGCGCCGAACCTCTCGATAAATGGGATCTGGCGGTCCGCCCTATCTATATCGAGCTGATTTCCCGCAATCGACAATACGTCGATGATGTTTCGAAGCTGGATGATGCCCTCCAGCCGCTCTATTCTCCGGCATCCTTCCGTGACGCGAAATCGAACGAGAGAATGCTCGATGCGCTGGACCAGCGCCTCGAGATAGCTCAAAAAAACGCAGACATACAACCTGTCCTCGCCAGGCTGCCTGGATATGTGGCCGGGGTCGATGCAACGGAGAGAGAGAAAAAAAGATTTATGGCGGGCTTCAACGAGTCAATGGCCAAGGACATGCAAGGAAGGAATTCCGTCTTCGCTCTGGAGCAAAGCTGGCTCGCGAGCGCCATCGATCTCTACCGGTATGCCCGTGCTCATCAAGCTTCCTATAGGTACGATTCCGGAGAAATTCTGTTCAAACTCGCCGCGGAGTCTGCCACGTTCGAGAACAAGCTCAATCAATCGCAGCAAAAATATTCTCAATTCCTCAGAGCCTACCGAGCTTCCCGCCGCGCCCAGGACGCCCTGCTGGCGCAGATGGGCCTCGAGCGCTCTGACATCGGTTTTGAGAATTCGAAATAGTTCCGCGATCCGGCCGGGCACGGCCCGCTCCCGTCAAAAGCTTCCCCAATCGTCTGTGGAATTCGCTCCTTCGGCGTTGACGCGCTCCCTTCGCTCTGCCATTATTTTCAAAGTTTCTCCGGGAGAGTCTCTCATCGGGTTGCGCGTCTCCATCCTCGCCTCTGGCAGTTCGGGCAATTTAACCCTGCTCGAGACGGAGACGACTCGCATCCTCGTTGACGCCGGCCTTGGAAAGCGCGAAACTCTCGCCCGCCTCGCCGCTGTTGAGTGCAACATCGATCGTCTGGACGCGGTCCTCATCACCCACGAACACACCGATCACTCGAACGGCCTCCCCCAGGTCCTTGGCCTCTGGAAACCGCCGCTCTACGTCACCCAGCCCACCATGGAAGCCCTCCAGCGCATTCTTCCCGACACCTTCGGCAAGCGCCTGCGCGGCGTCGAGACCATCCAGGCTGGCCAATCCTTCACTATCGGCAATATCGACGTCCACGCGTTCGCCATCCCTCACGATGCTGCCGACCCCGTCGGATTCACCTTCCGCACCAACGGCACCAAAGTCGCCATCTGCACCGATTTGGGCTACCTGCCAAACCACGTCAGAGTCCACCTCCGCCAGACCGATTGCCTCATCCTCGAATCCAATCACGATCTCGACATGCTGAAGGTCGGCCCTTATCCCTGGGTCGTCAAGCAGCGCGTCCTCTCTCGCACCGGTCACCTCTCGAATCACGCCGTCAGCGAATTCCTCGCCGATCCCGAGGGGTTCGATTCCTCTGTCCGCCATCTCGTCCTGGCGCACGTCTCAGAGGAAAACAACAACCCCGATCTGGTGCGCATCTCTGCCGAAGAAGCCCTCCGCCGCCGCCCCGCCGAATCCCCATTCACCGGCGAAGTCCTCATCGCCTCCCAGCACATCCCCCTGAAACCTCTCGAACTTTAGTCACCGTTCTCGAGCGGCCCGCCGTCTCGGGCGCCTTTCTCGGTAGCGCCATGGGCGAGACAGATTGCCCGTCCCCAGGGAACTCCAGGCACGGCAATTTCAGAGCCTCTCCCTCCTTGTCTCCACCCCTTCCAAAAAAATTCGCGTGGCACCGATTCCCGTTTTCCTTTACACTTTTATTGATCTTGGTAGAGGTGCGGCGGCCATGAGTAACCGGGTGCGTTGTCCCAGTTCGGTTTGGGGCACTCCGGAGAAAGGGGCCAGCTTTTAAAGTCCGCCGAAATCGCTGCGGTTTCCGAATCCGAAGCGGTTGGGGAACATGGTCTAAGGCCTGTTCACTGTCATCCGTGATTACGGGTGGAGCGCTATCGAGAGGTGGCTGCCACGGGGTTCCCTCGCGGTTCCTTCCTTTCTCGATGCTTCCTCCCAGCTGCTTAAACGCTTATGCATCTTTTTGAACTGACACGCGCGTTGGTGGACATCGACTCCACCACTGGCCAGGAAAAGCCTGTGGCGGACTACCTCTTCGCGCACCTTTCTCCGCTCGCGGCGAAGCACAACGCGCGTCTCGATCGCCAGCCCGCCGAGCCGGGCCGCGACAATCTCTATCTCTCCTTTGGCGATCCCCACGTCACGCTCTCCACCCACATGGATACCGTTCCGCCGTTCTTCTCGTCCCGCGAAGACGCCTCCCACATCCACGGCCGCGGCTCCTGCGACGCCAAGGGGATCATTGCCGCCATGATCTCCGCCGCCCAATCGCTTCTGGCCGGTGGCACCCGCAATTTCGCGCTCCTCTTCGTCGTCGGTGAAGAGCGCAGCAGCATCGGTGCCATGACCGCTGCCGCGTCCCCCCGTGGCTCGCGCTTCCTGATCAACGGCGAACCCACGGAAAATCATCTTGCTCTCGGCTCCAAGGGCGCTCTCCGCTATGAGCTTATCGCTCATGGCAAGCTCGCCCACTCCGCCTATCCGCATCTCGGCCATTCCGCAATCCATTCGCTGCTCGACGCCCTCGAGGGAATCCGCGCCATCCACCTGCCTTCCGATTCCGTCCTTGGCCCTTCGACGCTGAATGTCGGCACCATCTCCGGCGGCCGCGCCCCCAACGTCATCGCGGACGAGGCCCGCTCGGAAATCATGTTCCGCCTGGTCGGTGATCCGGCTTCGACTCGCGCCGCTGTTCGGGGCATCGCCGCCGCTTCCAGAATCGAAGCCCGCGAAGTCCTCTATTGTCCGGCGGTCCGTCTTTCCCCGCTCCTCGATCTGCCCACGACGGTCGTCGCCTTCACAACCGACATCCCGAGCTTCAACGGCTCCTGGGGCCAGCCCTTTCTTATCGGCCCGGGCAGCATCCACGTTGCCCACACCGCCGAAGAGCGCATCCCGAAATCCGAGCTCACGAGCGCCGTGGACATTTACGCCCGCATGGTTCGCCAACTCCTCACCACCGGAGCACCGCCCGCATGAGCCTTCCACTCGCCATCGTCGGCCACGGCAAAATGGGCCGCCTCGTCGAGCAGCTTGCTCCCGCGCACGGCTTCCATGTTGTCGCCCGATTCACCAGTGCGAACAGTGTCTCGCTCTCAGAGCGAACCCTCGCCGGCGCCGCCACGGCCATCGAATTCTCCGCGCCCTCTGCCGCCCCCGATAATCTTCGGCGGCTGGCCTCGCTCGGTGTACGCACCGTCTCCGGTACCACGGGCTGGTACGATCACCTCCCCGAAATCCGCAAATCGGTCGAAGCCGCACGCTCCGCGCTCCTCTATGGCCCCAATTTCTCTGTCGGCGTCAATCTCTTTTTCCAGATTGTCGCGCGAGCCGCAGCCCTGCTGTCCGCGCACCCCGAATACGAAGCATGGGGCTGGGAAATCCATCACTCCGCGAAAAAAGACGCCCCCTCCGGCACCCTGAAGAAACTCGCCGAAGAAATCCACGCCGCGGGATACTCCGGCCCTCTTCATCTCGCGGCCAATCGCGCCGGCTCTCACACCGGCACGCACGAAGTCGGCTTCGACTCTCCTGCCGACACCATCACCTTGCGCCACACCGCCCGCAGCCGCGAAGGCTATGCACACGGCGCCCTCCAGGCCGCCCGGTGGCTCCAGCAAAAAAAAGGCGTCTACGAATTTCGCGAAATCGTCTCCGAACTGGGAGCAGCAAAAAGTTCCCCTTAGGCGCTGGGCTTTAGCCCAGCCAGAACTGGAATTAGAATTGGATTCATCAGGAGAAGGAGCAACCATGTTTACCGGAACCGGCACCGCACTTGTAACACCATTTCGCACCGACGGCTCGCTCGACGAGCAAGCCCTCCGCTCTCTCGTCCAGCGCCAGATCGACCGAGGCATCAACTTCCTCGTCCCCTGCGGCACCACGGGAGAAAGCCCCACGCTCACGCACTCCGAGCATCTCCGCGTCGTCGAGCTCACCCTCGAAATCGCCAAGGGCAAAGTACCCGTCCTCGCGGGCGCCGGCGGCTATAACACCGCTGAAGTCATCTCTTTGGCCATCGAACTAGAAAAACTCGGAGCCGACGGCATCCTCTCCGTCACTCCCTACTACAATAAGCCCACGCAGGAAGGCCTCTTCCAGCACTTCAAAGCCATCGCCTCCGCCGTCAACTTGCCCATCATCCTCTACAGCGTTCAGGGCCGCACCGGCGTCAACATCGATCCTCCGACCGTCCTCCGCCTCTCTGAAATCCCGAATATCGTGGGCATCAAGGAAGCCTCCGGCAACATCTCCCAAATGGGCGCAATCCTCAACCTCGTTGCCAAGGATTTCCTTGTTCTCTCTGGCGACGACTCCTTGACGCTTCCTCTCATTGCTATGGGCGGTCGCGGCCTGATCTCCGTCGCCTCCAATGAAATTCCAGCGGAAATGACCCGCCTTGTTCGATCCGCGCTCTCCGGCGATTTTACTGAGGCCCGCCGCCTCCATTTCCAGTATCTTTCTTTGATGGACATCAACTTCGTGGAATCGAATCCCATCCCCGTAAAAGCCGCGCTCGCCGAAATGGGCCTGCTCCAGGCAGTCTGGCGCCTGCCGCTGGTCTCGCCGAAGCCGGAAAGCCTCGCGCGCATTCGCGCCATCCTCGAATCCCTCAATCTCATCGAGAGAGTCCATGTTGCAAGATCAAATTGAATCTCTCTTTGACGCTCCGCCGGCCGCGTATACGGCGGAGCATCACGCGCTCTTTTTATCTTTTAAGAAAGCACTGAATCGCGGCACCATCCGCGCTGCGGAACCGGATTCCGCTTCCCCCGTGGGTTGGCGCACCAACCCCTGGGTGAAAAAGGGAATCCTCTTGGGCTTCCGCATGGGCTCCATCGTGAACATGTCGGTCGATTCCGCGAAGCTGCCCTTCTTCGACAAATCCACCTACCCGGTTCATTCCTTTTCTGTCGGCGATGGCGTTCGCATCGTTCCCGGCGGCTCCAGCGTTCGCGACGGCGCCCACATCGCCCGCGGGGTCATCTGCATGCCCCCCATGTTTGTAAATGTTGGCGCTTACGTTGGCGAAAACACCATGATCGATTCCCACGCTCTGGTCGGCTCTTGTGCGCAGGTTGGCCGCAATTGCCACATCTCCGCCGGATCGCAGATCGGTGGCGTACTTGAGCCCGTCGGCGCGCTTCCTGTAATCATTGAAGATGACGTCCTCGTTGGCGGGAATTCTGGAGTCTACGAAGGCACGCTCGTCAAGCGCGGCGCCGTCCTCGGCACGGGCACCATTCTCAACCGCTCCATCCCTGTTTACGATCTCGTGCGCGATGCGGTCTATTCGGCCGGCGACGACAAGCCGCTCGTCATCCCCGAAGACGCCGTCGTCGTCCCCGGTTCCCGAGGCGTGTTGCATCCCACCGGCCAGAAGTGGGGAATTTCTCTCTCCTGCGCCGTCATCGTAAAATACCGCGACGCCCAAACCGGCTCCCGCACCCAGCTCGAAGACTTCCTCCGCTAACCTGGCCGTACTACTCGCGGTAAACTGTTCAGTATTGGCGAAAATTCAACTCTTAGTTTTCTTTCTCGTCTGAATAAGTTTTTCCGCGGGCTCTGCCTCTTCTTTTTCTTGACTTTGCTCTGAATAGCGCAAGAATCGTCACAACGGGTGCTGTCCGGATCAGAAAAAGTGCGGCTAGAGATCAGCCGTTCCTGTTGGAAGTGGGTATGGTTTTTCGCTCGCCTCTTTCCACTGAGGCTCCATTTTCCTCTGCACCCGCACAGGCCTCCCCGTCCAAAAGGAGCACTCGATGCGTTTTATTCACTTTCTTCCGAAAGTCTGTGTGTTGCTCTTTGTGTCCTGCGCCTTTATCTCTGCTTCTTCGGCCCAGACCGGCACAACCTCGCTCCACGGCATTGTCAACGACAAATCTCACGCCGTTGTGGCCGGCGCTAAAGCCACTTTGCTGAATTCCGCCCAGAACTTTTCACGTGAAATGGTCACCCCCGGCAGTGGAGAATTTGAATTTCTCGCGCTTCCCCCGGGAATGTATCTGCTTACCGTTGAAAAAGTGGGCTTCAACAGGTATGAAAACCCCTCCCTGCAACTTCTCGTCAACGTGCCCAGCTCGATCAACGTCATTCTCCAGGTGGGATCGGTAAGCACCGAGGTGGTGGTTTCCGCGCAAAACGAGGCTATCAACACCACCGATGCCTCGCTTGGCGTCGCCTTTGGTGAAAATCAGATCAAGCAGCTTCCTCTTGAAAGCCGCAACGTCCCGGATCTGCTCAGCCTGCAGACCGGTGTCGTCTACACCGGCAATCGCCCCGACATCGACCCGACGAAGGACACCCGCAGCGGTTCCGTGAACGGCTCGCACAGCGACCAGAGCAATGTCACTGTCGATGGCGTTCCCGCGAACGCAAAAGGCGGGTACGCGTTCACCTCCGTCCTCCCCGTCACGCTCGATTCCGTGCAGGAATTCCGCGTGACCACCAGCAACTGGGGCGCCGACGAAGGCGTCTCTTCCGGCGCGCAGGTGGCTCTGGTGACCAAGAGCGGCACCAACGACATTCACGGCTCCGCTTACGAATACAATCGCAACTCCTACTTCAGCGCCAACGATTACTTCATCAAAGCCGCCCAGCTCGCCGGCGACTCACCCAACAAGCCCACGAAACTCAATCGCAATATCTTCGGTGCCTCTCTGGGTGGCCCCATCAAGAAAGATCGCCTTTTCCTTTTCATGAATTTTGAAGGCTACCGCGACGTCGAAGCAATCAGTGCCGTTCGTACCGTCCCCACCGCCGCGCTTCGCGATGGCGTCGTGCAGTATCTTTGCCCGGTGCTGACGAACGGCCAGCCCGATACCACAGCTTGTCCAGGGAATACCGTTTCCGGTCTCACTCCCGGTTCTTCCTACACCGCGCCTCCCGGCTATTTCGCACTCTCTCCCCAACAACTCACGCAGATGGACAAAACCTTTGGCCCTGCGGGTACCCCCACGGGGCCGAATCCCGCGGTGATCACTTACATGAAAAAGACCTATGGTGCATTTCTCCCCAACGATCAGACCACCGGCGATCTTTTGAATACCGCAGGCTATCGATTCCGCGACCCCACGAACACCAAGAAAAATTGGTACATTGCGAAACTCGACTACAACATAACCACCGACGCCAAGCACCGCCTCTCGGTAAGCGGAGCCCTCGCCAACGAAAATTCAGATGCTTCCCTTCTCCAGGCGCCCTTCCTGCCGGGTAGCCCCGCTGAGAAAACCATCGTCGACTTCAACAAGGGAATTATTGCCGGCTATTCCGCCGTCATCTCCTCCGCGCTGGTCAACAATTTCCGTTACGGATTCATCCGCCAGAGTGTCGGCACCATCGGCGACTCGACCGAACCTTGGAATTATCTTTCCGCATTTCAGCAGGGAATCACCTTCTCTTCCACATTCCAACGGCCCACTCACAATCTCACAGACGACCTCTCCTGGATTCACGGCAAGCACACATTGCAATTTGGTTTTCAGTTTGCCTTCATGCGCAACCCGGAAACCAACTCCAATAACTCCTTTGACAGCGGCTTCGCCAACCAGAACTGGTTCCTCAATTCTGGCTTGTCCACCACCACCGCTTCTCCCCTCAATCCGGCCAACAACGGCTTTCCTGCCGTGGACTCCTCGTTCCAGGGTAATTACGACCTTTCCGTCACATCCCTTCTCGGAATGATCACCCTGGGCAACGCTGTTTATAACTACGCTCGTGACGGTAAGCCGACTCCTACGGGTTCTCCTGTTGCCCGCCATTTCGCCGCAGATTCCTACGAAATGTACGCCCAGGATGTCTGGAAGGTGAAACCCAGTCTGACCGTCACGCTCGGCCTTCGGTATTCTCTCTTTTCCCCTCCGTGGGAAACCAACGGGCTCGAAGTCACTCCAACCACCAGCATGGGTGACTGGTTCAACGCTCGTGGAGCCGGCATGGCCCAGGGTCTCCCCACCAACCGGCTGGCTCCAATCACTTACGACTGGTCCGGCCCTGCCAACGGCAAGTCCGGCTTCTACAATTGGGACTATCACAACCTTGGGCCGCGTGTGGCCTTCGCGTGGTCCCCTGCGTACACCTCGGGTCTCCTTGGTGCGCTGTTTGGTGGCGCTGGAAAAACCAGCATTCGCGCCGGCTTTGGCATTGTTTTCGATCGTGTTGGCGAAAGCCTCGTTGATACCTTCGATCAAAACGGCGCGTTCGGGCTCTCCAGTATCTTGAACAACCCCTCCAACGTGGAGACTTCCGAGACAGCTCCACGTCTGTCGAACATGAACGTCATTCCCGCTTACGACTACACTCCCTGCACCCCGCCCCAGACCCAAAACTGCGCCCTGCCGATCCTCGAACCGGATACCTCTACAGGTTTCCCCAAAACGTTTCCGCCGGGAAACGGCGCCATCACCTGGGGCATCGACGACAAGCTCAAGACGCCTTACTCCTATACCATCGATCTCGCCGTCAGCCGCGAACTTCGTTCCGGCTTCTCCCTTGATGTCGCTTATGTCGGACGTCTCTCGCATCGGCTGCTTGCGCAGAGCGACCTCGCCTTGCCCCTGGACATCTACGACAAGAAGGCGGGCATTGATTACTTCAACGCGGAAATTGCTCTTGCCAAGGCTTTTCGTCCTTCACTCAAGGCCGGCCAGACCGACGCTACCATGCACTTTGATCCAAGCCAGCTACCCACAAACGTCCAGCAATTCTGGATGGACCAGATCCAGCCGATCGTGAATGGCATTCCCTATCGGATCAGCGGATGCACCGGTGCCGACAATCAGGGCAATGCCATCGTCACATCAACCACCAACCCCATCGTCTTTGCGTTCGACACCTTCTGCAGCACCCATTTCAACGACTCCCTGGGCCTCTACAAGATCGATTTCAACGGCATGCCGGGGTTCGACCCAGCTCAACCCGGTGACGTGTCCAGCCAGATGTACTACTTTGCCCAAGGTCAGTACACCTACTATTCTTCTCAATTCAGTTCTCTCTACGCCTGGCGCTCCATTGCCCCTTCCAATTATCACGCCATGGAGGTAAGCCTGCATCACCGCATGAGCCATGGTCTCCAATTCGACTTCAACTACACCTTCTCGAAATCCATTGACATCTCCTCGAACGCCGAACGCGTCGGCGCGGCCAGCAACTCCAGCCTTCTCGAACCGAACAGTAACATCATCAATTCCTGGAACCCCCAGACCCAGCGCGGCGTTTCTGCTTTCGACCTCACGCATCAATTCAATGCCAACTGGATTTATGAGCTGCCCTTCGGGCGCGGAAAGTGGATTGCCAGGGATGCCAATCGTCCATTGGATGCCTTCATCGGCGGATGGCAGCTCTCCGGCCTCTTCCGGTTGACCAGTGGCTTCCCCATCAGTGTGGATAACGGCACCAGCAACTATCCGACCAATTTTGAATTGGAGGGCAACGCCAATCAGGTCGCGCCGGTACAATCTGGTGTTTACTTCAATACGGGCAGGCCCAATCTCTTTTCCAACGGGCCCGCAGCCATCAGCTCGTTCGACTACGCGTATGCAGGGCAAGCCGGCCAGCGCGACATCATCCGCGGCGACGGCTTCTTCTCGATCGACATGGGCCTCGCCAAGCGCTGGACCATGCCTTGGAGTGAAAAACAGAGCCTGCAGTTCCGCTGGGAAGTCTTCAACTTGACCAATAGCGTTCGCTTTGATGTCCAGGCGGGCCTGGTTAATGGCAGCCTCGGCCTGGGCAGCGGCGGCAGCTTTGGCAACTATGGCGGCCTGCTGACCAACCCGCGCATCATGCAATTCGCGTTGCGCTACGAATTCTAATTCCCGCCGGCACCCTGCGTGGGCGCCCGGCAAATGTAGGGGAGGCTTTACGCCGCCTCACCGTAGCGGCCACTTGCAAGTGGCCCCGCTCCTGGTTTGGAGTGCGGCGGCTCGGCCACCACTGTTACGATCTTTACCCGCCTCCCAACCAATTATAATTCTAGAGAGATAGTGAAAGGTCCCATCGCAATCCCCATCTTCCTCACTTCTCGAGCAATTCCATCAAATACTCATTCGCTTCTTTCGATCCCATCAGCGAAAGCTTTTCCACAGCCTTTTTCTTCAGCGCAGGATCTTTTTCAGTGCGGGCCGCCGCGATCAGGCCCTTCGCGTCTCCGCCGATAAAATACGCGTTCAGAATTTCCTCTCTGACGCTCCGATCCGTTTCCTTTTGATATAAGGATTCGAGCTCCGCCTGGCCGCCAATAACGCCCAGGTTCCGGATGGCTTCTTTCCTCAGCTCCGGATTCGGCTCGCTCCTGGCCAGCGCCAGAAGTTGATCGCGGTCGCCTGAAATGATGTAACTCCTGATTACCGCTCGCTTGACCTCGGGATCGCTGCTGCCGGTGTAGACCTCCGCCAGTATTTTCCCGGCTCCGTTGCCTCCAAATGTGGCCAGATACGACAGCGCCTTTCTTTGCAGGTCCGGATTGCTCTGTCCCCGCGCAATCTTTCCCAGAACCTGCTCCGCCTGTGGCGATCCATTCTGTGCCAGCACAAACAAGGCCTTCGATTTCACCCGCGGCGAGCCGGCTCCATTCAGGATCCCTTCAAGGAGCGGAATAGCCTTCTCCGGACTGCTGTTCACCAGCCCCTCGAGCGCCAGCAATTTCAAATCCTCGTCGTTCTGCGCCTCGGGATTTGACTTCGACCCCGTCGTCGAGCGCACCTCGATCTCCAGGGCCTCGCCGTCCTTCTTCCAGCGGCTCTGCGGGTAGCGCTTTTTCAACTCGGCGATTGTCGCGATCGCTGCTTCTCGCTTTCCTTCGCGATTCTCGGCGTAAGCTGTCCAATAGAGTGCCGCATCGGTCTGCGGGCCGTTCAGTTTTACCAGCTCGCTGAATGACCGCTCCGCTTCCTGAAACCGATCCTCATCGAGCGCCTCACGCCCCTCGTCGTACAACTCCTGGATGCGGTCCATTCGCTCCTGCTCCGCTTCCCGCGCCTGGGCTTGGCGCTCGCGCTCCGCTTGCCGCTGCTCTTTCTGATTCTCGTCAAGAGTTTCCGATGCCTGGCCTTTGCCCCCGCCCTCGGGCGCAGCAACCGCGCCCGAACGCATCCCGAGGCCGAGCATCACGGCCGTGAAGCCGATCATTCCTCGCCGTAGAAAAGTTCTCCGCATGCTCATACTTTGTTCCTCTCCGTGCCTCTCGATTTGTTTTCCGCCGGTTTCGCGTCTGGATTCGACTTCCGTTCGTCCAGCCCTTGCTTCACAACCCGCACCTTGAACAAAAGTCCCTGCGCTTCAATCCGCTTCCGGATCGTCTCAAACGCGGCCGGCGTCAGTTCCTCCGGGCTGTTGGCGATATCGAGCAGCACCCGCTCCAGTTCATCGAGCGTGCTGGCCATCGCCTGATCGCCTTCATTGAGCGCCGTCTGCCGGTACAATCGGTTTTCTTCGACAAGGTCTTCCGCACGGCGTTGTGTTAGAGAAATGTTGATCGGCTTTTGTCCCTTCCCGGCCGGCGCGTTTTCCAGTTCCATCAGCACCATTTCCGTGCGTCCCAGATGTTCCCCAACGGCCACCACCAGCACCCGTTCCCGCACTTTCGCCGCATCCGCTTCGTCTCTGACGGGAATCCGGGGTTTCGTCCACCGCCCGGCAACAAACGCCAGAATCAGGAGGGCCACCACGCCCCCAAGCGCAAGCAACCGCTGAGGCGCAAACTGCGACTCCCACCAGCGCGCCCTCCTCCGACCAAGTCTCGGAGCAATCCGCTGCCACACCCGCCGACCGTACTCTTCCCCGGGATCCGGAACAGGCATCGCGTCCAGCGCACCGAACACAGTCTCGATGCGAGCCAATTCCTCGCGGCATTCGGCGCATTCCTCGAGGTGCGCGGCGATTTCCATGCGCTCATTCACCTCACCGAACCGGTAGCCGATCAACTCTTCTTCCGTCCTGTGTTTCATCCCTCTGTTCCCATCGCGCGAGCCTCGTTTCGCTCGACAAAGGGCGCCATCGCCCGGCGTAATTTCTGTACCGCGCGAAAAACCGTATTCTTCGTCGCATTCGAGTTCGACTTCAGCACGGCCGCAATTTCCTCGATCCCGCATCCGTCCCAATGCCGCATCACGATTGCCGTCCTCTCCGCCGGACTCAATGCCGCCAGCGCCGCCTTCATCTGCTCGGCCAGTTGCGCGCTTCCCGCCAGGCGTTCCGGCGACGGGGACAAGTCCCGTACCTGGCTCAATGGGTCGAGGCCCGGCGAGTCTTCGCCTGACTTGCTCGGCCCTTCGCGTCTGGCCTCGTCCGTGTTTCGCTGGCGAAGCCGGTCGATCGCGTAATTTGCCGCTATCCGGTAAACCCACGTCCCAAAATTGGCGTCCCCCGCAAATTGCTTCAGTTTTTGATAGGCCCTCAAAAATGACTCCTGCACAACGTCTTCCGCGTCGTGTCGATTTCCCATCATCCGGTAAGCCAGTCGGTACACCGTCTGGCTGTGCCGCTCGACAAGCACACGGTACGCGTCTCGATCGCCCCCGAGCGTCCGCCGGACGGCAATCGCGTCGCTCGCCGCTACCTCGTCAGCCATCCCGGCGCCTTCCCTCATTCGAACGATTAGACAGGTTTCCGCTCTCCCGGTTAGGTCGGCCGAATCTGGCCTCGATTCGCCCCACAGGCTCAAAATACCGTATCATTACAAAGGGATTCGGACGGGAGATGTTGACGTGATCGCACGCTACACCCGCAATGAAATGGGCCGCGTCTGGAGCGATGCCAATCGCTACCAGAAGTGGCTCGACGTTGAACTGGCCGCTGCCGACACCCTTGCCGAAGCGGGCCTGGTCCCCAGGGAAGCCGCCACAATTCTGCGCGCGCGCGCCAAGGTGGACGCCGACCGCATCAGTGAACTCGAAACCCGCGTGAAGCATGACGTCATCGCTTTCACCATGGCCGTCGGCGAGTCCATTGGCGATCCCGACGCCGAGCGCTGGCTGCACTACGGCCTGACTTCGAATGACGTCGTGGACACCGCGCAGGCGCTCCTTGTCCGCGACGCTTCGCACATCATCGAACGCGACCTGGTCATTTTCGGTGAAGTCCTCGACCTGCGCGCCCACGAATTCCGGCACACTCCCCAGATCGGCCGCACCCATGGCATTCACGCCGAGCCCATTACGTTTGGCCTGAAGATCGCCAACTGGTTCGCCGAAAACCAGCGCAACATCGCCCGCTTTCTGCAAGCCGCCCGCACCATGGAATTTGGCAAGATCTCCGGCGCCGTCGGCAACGCTTCGCACCTCGGCCCGGAAATCGAGGAGAAGATCTGCCAGAAGCTCGGCCTCGAGGTGACGCCCGTTTCTACTCAGGTCATCCAGCGCGATCGCCATGCGCAATACCTCAGCGTCCTCGCGCTGATCGCCGCTTCCCTGGAAAAGATTGCCCTCGAAATCCGCCACCTGCAACGCACCGAAGTGCGGGAAGCCGAAGAGCATTTTGGCAACGAGCAGCGCGGAAGCTCCGCCATGCCGCACAAGCGCAATCCTGTTACCTCCGAACAGATCTGCGGCCTCGCGCGGCTGGTGCGGGCCAACATGGTGGCTGCGTACGAAAACGTTGCGCTCTGGCACGAGCGGGATATTTCCCACAGCAGTGTCGAGCGTGTGATCCTGCCGGACTCCACGATCCTGGTGGATTACATGCTCTCGAAGATGACTCAGCTTGTCAGCCAGATGCGGGTGTTCCCCGAGCGCATGTTGCGTAACCTCGAATCCACGCATGGCCTGGTGTTCTCTGGGACGTTGCTGCAGGATCTTGTTGAGAAGGGGATGCCCAGGGACGATGCCTACAAAGCCGTGCAAGAGAATGCCATGGCTTCCTGGGAAACCGACACAAGTTTCCGCGAACGTGTGGAGAAGGATGTGAGGGTGACGAAGTATTTGACGCCAGAGGAACTGGGACACACCTTCGACCTGAAACGGCAGTTGCGCTATGTTGGCAAGATCTTCGACCGGGTGTTCGGTGAGCATCCTGCCGGCGAACGAGGCGTGGCCAACAAGGCCTGAAGTTATGGCAAGCGCCAGGCGGAAACAACCGGCGGGCGAGAAATTCCTGAAAACAAAAAAAGCTCCCGGCCGGGCGGGAGCTCTTCTTGCGTTTGCCTCATCCGAGCGGGTGGAGGATTGGCTCGGCTGCGGAGGCGGAAACTATTCGATGCGCTGGACGTAGCGGGCTTCGGAAGTGTCCACGCGGATTCGGTCGCCCTCGTTGACGAAGGGCGGCACGTTGACCACCAGGCCGGTTTCGAGTGTGGCGGGTTTCATCACCGCGCTGGCCGTGGCTTTCTGCAGCGTCGGCTCGGTTTCGACCACTTTCATGTCCATGGTGTCCGGCAGGTCCACGCCGATCGGCTTGTCCTCGAAGAATTCGATTTTCACAACCGTGTTGGGAATCAGATAGTTGACGGTCTCTCCGAGCTCGTCGCGGGTCATCTGCATCTGCTCGTAGGTTTCCGTATTCATGAAGTGGAATTCATCGCCCTCGTGGTAGAGGTACTCGAATTCGATTTCGTCGAGGATGGCGCGGTCCACGAACTCTTCCGCGCGGAACCGGTAATCAATCATGATCCCGTTCCGGAGGTTTTTCAGGCGCGTCTGCATGGAACCGCGCTTGTTGCCGGGCGTGCGGTGATCGGTGCTGAAAACGGTGAAAAGCTGGCCCTCGTGCTGGATCACCATGCCGGGGCGAAGTTGTGTGGCTTTAACGCTGCTCATAGATTCGTGGCGCCGCGCAGAGCGGCAGCAGACTCCCTGTCAAAGTTAGATTCAATTCGCAGATTCCAGACGGCAGCCCGAAGGAGCGACGCGTGGAATAACACGAGGCGCGCCGGGAAGAAAAGCAGCCCCAACGCGAAACTCCAGTATAGACGGGGCCTTGGGCGATGGTCAATCCGGGCGCGGGTATGCGGATACGGACGCGAAAAGGGACCACCCGCCCCCTGTGCCCTGTGCCCTGTGCTACGATGATTGTCCACTCGGGGACAATTGAAGGCCCGTAACACTATCCATGCATTACATTCCCGCTCGAACGTGTGGACCGCAGTTACCCAAGGAAAAATCTCTTGCAACGACTTATGCGGAAAAGCCGGTATCCGTGTCCTCGTTGCATCATTCATGATCATCGAGCTAATGAAGTCCACCGCAAAGAGTGGCGCGAAATACTTAGTGGCGGACTAAAAGATGCATTTTAGGGTTAAGAGAATTCGCCTCACGATAGATGCTTCTCATCCTTACGCAATACTAATTCGGCGCGGACAATCGATTCCTCATCCCCGGCACTGGGCTACATTGGCCAAACTAATTGATGTTTCGGACTCTCTTGGAAATGGCGAATAATCCAAATGTGCCCAGGGCGCTGGCCAGAAGAAGAAGACTGCCAGATTCTGGCGTGGGTACCGGACCTCCACCTGTGACGGTCACTGAACCGTCCTGAGTCGAATCGGTGATCTGCGCACCAGTGGAATCCAAGAGGATCTCGTTTTGGATCGTCAGCAAGCTGGTTCCGGGTGCTGAAGCTGTGAAGAAGAACTCGATGAGAGTCCCTCCACCGCTCAGACCAGAGCCTGGTCCCAAAAGCGTATCCGCATTGAAAATAATCTGGCCCAGAGTGTTATCCACTGTGCCCGGGATAAAGCCCCCACCTGACTGAAAGAAGCTGCCCTCGACGATCGCACCCGTCGCTTGGACCACGGCTGGATTGAAGATCAGATCCAGCTGGTAAGCGGAGAGATCAACCGCGTTTGAAATGCTAACGTCAACTGCGAAAAGAGTGCCTTGCGATACGGAACCTAACGTCGGTGCACTAAGAGTCGCAGTATCACCTAACGCAGAGCTCGGCAAAGTCAAAGCAATGAGAGTGGCAACAGAACCCAGTAGGATCATCATTCTTTTCATCGGATCATTCTCCCTAGCTTGCCATCACCTAGAACGAAGGTTGGTCCTAATTCAGAAGGTCGAAGCACAAAAATAGTCCAATTAGTGCAGAGCATTCTAGCCCAGGTTCGTCACTGAGAGGGCCAAAAGCGGGTTAAGTCCTTTCAAATCAGTCTAGGCTATGGCTGAGTTTTCACTACATTTTTGAATTCGTAGCGGCTCCAGACGCTCGGGCAGTGTAATT
>Ga0210394_10001380_pt1 | contig 39407 bp, 30 predicted proteins | sample IncBWC12MmetaG_FD_160121 | JGI IMG/M metagenome (GOLD analysis project Ga0210394, IMG submission 160121) | Forest soil microbial communities from Barre Woods Harvard Forest LTER site, Petersham, Massachusetts, United States - Inc-BW-C-12-M | ecosystem: Environmental > Terrestrial > Soil >... | reverse complement strand
CCGCAGCTTCCGCCTGCTTGAGCTGCTGATCGACTTCGGGAGTATCGATCGAAGCAAGGAGCTGCCCCGCTGTCACGCGCCCGCCGATATCGACGTACCAGCGCCTCAGGTATCCGTTGGTCCGCGCGTAGATCGGCGTTTCGACGAACGCCTGCACATTCCCGGGCAGCATTAGGTCCTGGTTCGCGTCGGAACGGCTCGGGTGAATCACCGACACCGGGATGTCATTCGCATCCGCCGCCGACGACGCGACCTCCGCCCCTACGCGCTGCCGTGCCTGCACCTTCCAGAAAACCATCCCCGCGAAAAGCGCCAGGCAAAGCGCGGGGATGGTGTAGATCAAAAACTTAGGCGTGCTGGCCGGCGGCGGAGCAGCGCCGCCGGGCTTGCCCTCCGCCTCGCCGATTGTCACCGTCGATCTCTGCGTTTCCGTGGACTGCGGGTTCATGGGGCCCATCTCTCCTCAAAATTCTCGTTCCAGACGGCACACCAACTCTCGAAGGCCGGCGCCGCCACGCGACGACGCGCTCGTCCCGTTCACTCCGTAAACAGCTCCGTGTATCCCTTGCGGCGGATGAAGCTGTACACCACCGGCACGAAAAACAGAGTCGCTACTGTGGCCACCAGCAGGCCGCCGATCACCGCGCGGCCCAGCGGAGCGTTTTGTTCCGCGCCCTCGCCAATCCCGAGAGACATCGGAATCATGCCGACCATCATGGCCAGCGCCGTCATCAGCACCGGGCGGAGGCGGGTGAATCCCGCACTTACAGCAGCTTCCGTCGAGCTCTTCCCTTCACTCATCTGCGAGGCGGCGAAGGTGACCAGCAGGATGCTGTTCGACGTAGCCACGCCGATGCACATGATCGCACCCATCAGCGAGGGCACGTTCAACGTGGTGCCCGTGAGAAAGAGCATCCACACGATCCCGCTGAGCGCGCCCGGCAGCGCGGTAATGATGATAAAGGGGTCCACCCAGGATTGGAAGTTCACAACCATGAGCAGGTAGACGAGAATGATGGAGAAGATCAGTCCGATCTCCAGGCCGGAAAACGAAGATTTCATCGTGTCCACCTGCCCGCGAACGTCGACGGTGGTGCCGCGCGGAAGCTGGCTTTGAAATTTCTTCAGGATTCGGGCGAAATCGGTGTTGACGCCCTGCAGGTCGCGGTCCTGAGCGGAGGCGTAGATGTCGATCACGGGCTGGATGTCGTACTGCGAAGCCACCGCGGGACCGGCGTCGCGTGAAATCGTCGCCAGGTTGTCCAGAAGCTGCGACTGCTCAGTCCCCGAACCGGCCGCGTCGCTGCCGCCCGCAGTCCCAATCACAGTGCCTGGCGCCGTGCCGCCGATTACGGGCAAACTGCGCAAGTCGGGGAACGAATCCATGCGGTATTGCGGCGTCTGCGTGGAGATGTTGTAGGTCACGCCCTGGGGGCTCAACCAGAAGTTCGGCGCCGTCTGGAAACTCGAGGTCAGCGAAGTGATCGCGTTGTTAGCCACAACCGACTGGGTCATGCCCACTTCCTCGGCCTTGGTCCGATCCACGGAGATGTCGAGCTGCGGTTGATTGTAGGCCTGCTGGATTCGCACGTCGGCCGCGCCCGGAACGGCTTTGAGCTCTGGAAGCAGCTGGCGCGCGAGATCGTAGTCTTGCTTGACGTTTGGCCCCGTTAGTTGAATATCGATCGGGGCCGGCATTCCAAAGTTGAGGACCTGGCTCACGATATCCGCGGGCAGGAAATAGAACGACACGCCGGGAAATTCACGCGGCAAGCTTCGCCGCAGATCCCGGACGTAGTCCGCCGGTTTGGTGCGGTGGTTGGTCGTGAGAGTAATCAGAACCTCCGCATCGGCCGTGCCAATGACGCCGCTATCGCTTAGAGTCAGGTTGATGCCGCTGTTCGGAAACCCGATGTTATCGATCATGCCCTGCAGTTCTTCCGTCGGGATTTTGCGCCGGATCGACTGTTCGACCTGGTCGCAGATGGCCGCTGTTTCCTCGATGCGCGTGCCGATTGGGGCGCGGAAGTGCAGTCGAATCTGGCCGGCATCCACGCCGGGGAAAAGGTCCGCGCCGAGGAACGGCAGCAGGACCATCGTCGCGACGCAGAAACCGAGGAACGCTGTGCCGAACAGCAAGCGGTGACGCAGGCACGCCTCGAGAACGCGAACGTAGCCCTCCCGAAACCGCTCAAAACCGGCCTCGAAGGCGAGATGAAAGCGCCGGAAGAATCCCGGTCGCTTCGACGCATCCCGCGCGGCCGCCTTTTTCCTCTCCGAGTGGAACAGGTACATCACCATGGTAGGCACCAGAGTGCGCGACAGAAAATACGAGGCCAGCATGGCGAACACCACGGCTTCGGCCAGGGGACGAAACAGAAAGCCGGGAATGCCCTTCAGGAAAAAGATCGGCACGAACACAATACAAATGCTCAGCGTGGCCACCAGAGCCGGTACCGCAATCTGCTGGGCGCCGGTCAAAATCGTTTCGCGCAAGGGCATTCCCTCGGGCAGCAGGCGGTTGATGTTTTCGATTTCCACGGTGGCGTCGTCCACCAGGATGCCCACCGCTAAGGCCAGTCCCCCAAGGGTCATGATATTGACGGTCTCGCCGAGCGTGCTCAGCACCAGGAGCGAGGTGAGAATCGAAAGCGGAATCGAGATGGCCACTACCAGCGTGCTTCGCCAGCTCCCCAGGAACAGCAGAATTAGGGCGGCCGTTAGGCCGGCCGCGATGACGGCCTCCCGAAGCACGCTGTTTACGGCCGCGCGAACGAAGATGGACTGATCGGCGACCGGCGTGATTTCCAGTTCCGGCGGCAGCGTGGCGGCAATCTTGGGCAGCGCGGCGCGAATTCGCGCGACCACATCCAGGGTCGAGGCCTTGCCGTTTTTCAGGATGGACTGCAACACGCCGCGCCGACCGTTGCGCCTTGAGATATTGGTTTGGAAGCTGGCGCCGTCGTGCACGAAAGCGACGTCGCGAAGGTAAACCATCGCGCCGTTTACCACTTTCAGGGGCACATCGTTCAACTCGTCGACGGTTTTGGCGCTGCTGTTCAGCGCCACGTCGTACTCACGATCTCCAATCTTCGTCGTCCCTTGCGGCACGATCAGATTCTGGGCGTTGACCGCGTTCACCACGTCGGCTCCCGAGACGCCTCTTTGCAGCAGTTTCTGCGGATCGAGATCGACGGTGACCAGCCGGTTCTTCCCGCCGTAAGCGGCGGGGAGTTCGGCGCCTTCGATATTCGCGAGTTGCGTGCGAAGAAAGTTTCCCGCCAAATCATTGATTTGTTGCTCGGAGAGCGTTTTGCTGCTGAGGCCGAGTTGCAGAACCGGAACGTCCGCCGCGCTGTAGGCGATCATGAACGGGGGCACCGTGCCGGGGGGCATCCCCCGGATCGCCGCCTGCGAGAGGGCCGCGATTTGGGCCATGCCCGCGAAAACGTCGCTGCCGGGCTGAAAGAAAACCTTGACCACGGAAGTGCCGTGATAGGACTGCGCCTCCATGTGCTCGATATTGCTGACGACCGTCGTCAGGCCTCTCTCCAGGCCGCTAGCCAGCCTGTCCTGCATATCCTGGGGCGAGAGGCCCGTATATTGCGGAATGATGCTGACCACGGGAATATTGATGTTCGGAAATATATCGGTCGGCGTCTGATAAATCGCCACTCCGCTCAAAATGACAATGAGCAGGGACAGCACCACGAATGTATACGGCCGGTTAAGTGCGAGTCTGACAATCCACATGCAGTTCTGAGCCCTCGGGTTTGCGCCCTAACGTGACTCACCCCGTAATGGGCGCAGTCACCTGATTTTAGACGTACTGTCCCTACGCGTCGGTTCCGCCTGTCGCAAGCATCTCAGATGGACGTGACGCCCGGTGTGCCGGAAGCAGGGGGTTCGGGATCCGCCGCGGATTCGATCGGTTGAATATGTCGAAGCGGCAGCAGCGAGAAAAACCGGTGACGGCAGGGCGCGCAGCGATACGCGGGCACCTGCGCCAAACGGAATATCCAAGCGCTCCACCCATCCACATGCTCCCGCGAAATCCGGCGAAGATCGAAGTTTCCGCACTTGCCGCAGTGTGCGGAAAACAGGAACGGCAGCGCAACCGCGCCAGCGTAAAACCGAAGATCGCAATTCCGGCATCTCCACGGGCGCAAACCGATTACGCCGGTTGCGCGATCCTTTAGCCCTCGGCGCTTCGAACGGCGGCACCGCTCGCTGCGACACCGTGGACACAACACGACCGCCCTCCTTCAGGAGGATTGCGTCTCAATTAGAATACGCGAACCGCTTGCGGGTCGCAAGCGCAAGGCCGCCCGCTGCGGCAATGCGTGTAGAATAGCGCCTGCGCTTGAGCAGCGTCGCCTATGAAGGGATATACGGAACAACACGCGCGGGCCGGCATTCGCGCCCCGCTGCCCAAGCTGGAGACCTGGCCGAACCAGTTTCCAGGCTACACGATCCGCACGCGCTTCCCCGAGTACACCTCGGTCTGTCCCAAGACGGGCATGCCGGACAACGGCACCATCACCATCGAGTATCAACCGCGCCGGCATTGCCTGGAGCTGAAAGCGCTCAAGCTCTACCTTCTTGCCTACCGCAATCTTGGGATTTTCTACGAGAACGCGGTAAATCGTATCCTGCAGGACATCGTAGCCGCCGCACGGCCGGCGTGGTGCGCGGTGCGCGGCGAGTTCACACCGCGCGGCGGACTGACCACGAGCGTCGAGGCGCGTTGGCCTCAAAGTTCCGTCGCCAGAACTCCACGACTACGTAGACAACCCCGCGCGTCTCAGCGATAATCAGATAATCTGATGTGTCAAGGACGGCCGATTCCGGCCGAGCCGGCCGCGATCCCGAGGAGAAATCACGATGAGCATCACGCCGAATGTTCCCCCGCAGGGAGAGAACGAAACGTACGCAGCAGCCCCGACGCCGCGTTGGGTCCCGCTGGTAATCGTCGTTCTGTTTCTTGGGCTTGCGGGAGCGGTTTACGCCGGCTACGCGTCCCGGACCCGGCTGGAAAGCGATCTCGCCGCCGCGAATGCCCGCGCCGACAGCCGTTCCGACCTGCTCGGCAAGGAGCTCGACCAGACCAACGAGCGCGTGGCCCAGTTGCGCGGCCAGCTCCAGGTAACCTCTCAGAAGCTCGGCTTGACGCAGGATGAGCTGGCGCGGGCGCGCACGCTCGCCCAGCAGATTCAAAAGCAACAGCAGGACAGCGACGCTCAGCTCGGCGCGCAGATCGGCCAGGTGAAACAGGAAAGCGAGGCAAAGATCGGGGAGGTCTCCAGCGGCCTGACCGGAGCGAAGACCGATATCGCCGCCACCCAAAAGGACCTCGCCGACACCAAGGCCAGGCTGACCTCGACCGTCGGGGACTTGGGCGTGCAAAGCGGGCTGATCGCGCGAAACCGTGACGACCTGGACGCCCTTCGCCGGCTCAACGAGCGCAATATCTTCGAATTCAATCTCGCGAAGTCCAAGGCGCCGCAGCACGTTGGCCCCATTCAGGTCACGCTTCGCAGCACCGACCCGAAACGTTTCAAGTACACGATGACCGTGGTCGCCGACGACAAGGCGATCGAGAAGAAGGACCGCACGGCAGATGAGCCGGTGCAGTTCTACATGCGCGGAGCTCGCGCGCCATACGAAATCGTGGTGTTCGAGGTCACCAAGGACCACATCAACGGCTATCTCTCGACTCCGAAGGACACCGCGCAGGCGGCTGCTGCGCCCGGGCCGGCTCCAGCGAAAGCACAGTAGCCGCACGGTGCGTGGTCTGCCCTGCAGGCGCTTGCAGCACCCGGACGTTGATGTCTAAATCAGTAGAGGCGCACCGCCCGGCTTGTTCGCGGCATCCGCTGTCCGCAAGCGCCATACTGGCGCTCGCGGGCGTGCTCTCGGTCTTCGTTCCCTCCGTCCTGGCCGCGCCCGTCCGGCAAATTTCGGTGCAGGTCAGCGTGGTCACCGTGCCGGTTACGGTGACCAACGCGCGCGGCGACTTCGTCGGCAGCCTCGAACGCAACGATTTCCGTCTGTGGGTGGATGACGCCGAGCAACCCATCGAGTATTTCGCCTCTGAAGAGGAGCCCGCGCAGGTCCTGGTCCTCGTCGAAACTGGACCGGCCGTCTACTTGCTCCGCCGCGAACACATTGCCGCAGCGGGAGCGTTGCTGGCGGGACTCGGCGCCGACGATCGCGTGGCCGTCGCCGGCTATAGCGAAAAACCGCAACTCCTCCTCGACTTCACGGCCAACAAGCAACAGGCGGCGTCTTCTCTCAACGGACTAAACTACGGCTTGGGGATAGCCGGGCTGAACTTCTACGACAGCCTGGCGAGCGTCGTCGACTGGGTCGAGTCCGGATCCGCTGGCGGCAAGCGCGCCATCGTCGTCCTGACGACCGGTCTCGACAGCTCGGGCGCAGGCCCCTGGCAACATCTATTGGACAGGCTGCAGACGAGCAACGTGCTCGTGCTGCCAGTCGGACTCGGCGGCGATTTGCGGACGAGTGACGCTCGCGTTACGCGTCCTGGAGGCAAGCTGAGTAAAGGACCGGCGCAAATTGGCGAGGAAATGAGCTTCGCTGAGTCCAGCCGCGCTCTCGAGGCCATCGCGCAGGAAACCGGCGGACGCGTCTTCTACCCGCGCTCTCCGCGCGATTTCGAGGATGCCTACCGCCGCATCGCTTCGCTGGTCCGGCACCAGTACAGCCTCGGCTTCACCGCGCCGGCCGCCGATGGGCGCTACCACGCTATCCGTGTCGAGGTGCTCAGCGACCGCAGCCGGGTTGCCGCCGGAAAAGCGCGCGCGCCGGCCTACCGCGTGAATGCGCGCCGTGGATTTTTGGCGCCGGGAACGGCACCGTGAACCGCGGTTCTATTCGAACTGCTTGAGGGTTTCGGCCATCTGGCGCAGGCGATCGTCGACGCGCGCGAAAACCGTGTCGGGCTCGAAGCGGCCGCGACTGTCGCGCCGTCCCGCCGCGACGCCGGTGAGCATCTCGATTCCCTCCTCGATGCGGGCCACGGGATGCACGTGGAACTTGCCGACGGCCACGGCTTCGATGACGTCGTCCCGCAGCATCAAGTCTTCGACGTTTTCGATGGGGATCAGCACGCCCTGCGTGCCGGTCAGCCCTCGGATGTGGCAGACGTCGTAAAAGCCCTCGATCTTCTGATTCACGCCGCCGATCGGCTGGACGTCGCCCTGCTGGCTGACCGACCCGGTGACGGCGATATCCTGGCGCAAGGGCAGGCCCGAAAGCGCCGAGAGCAGCGCGTAGATTTCGCTCGAACTGGCGCTGTCGCCGTCCACGCCCGAGTAGGATTGCTCGAAGCAGATGCTGGCGGCCAGGGAAAGCGGTTTGTCCTGCGCGAACTGCGAACGCAGGAAGCCCGCGATGATCTGCATGCCTTTGTCGTGCAGATGGCCGCTCAGATTGGCCTCGCGCTCGATGTTGATCAGCCCAATCTTGCCCAGCGCGGTCGAGGCGGTAATGCGCACAGGCTTTCCAAAGGCGTAGCCCCCGATCTCGAGGACGCTCAGGCCGTTGACCTGGCCGTTGCGCGCGCCTTCCGTGTCGATCAGCAGCGTGCCGTCGGCGATCATTTCGCGGATTTTCGTTTCGATCAGGTTGTGCCGCTCGACCCTGGCCTCCCGCGCGTTGCGCAGGTGCACCGCGGTCACGGGAGCTTCGCCCAACTGCCGGGCCAGGTAGCAGGCTTCGCGCGCCAGATCCGCCAAATCGGCGAACCGCGCGGTGATCTTGTTGCGGCGTCCCGCAAGCCGCACGCCGTACTCGACCAGCGCCGCGACAGCCGTGCGATCGAACGGGCACAGCCCTTCGTCCTCGCAGAGCTTGCGCAGGCTGCCGCCGTATTGGCGGATCACGTCGTCGCCCATCTCCATCTCTTCGTCGAACTCGACCCGCACCTTGAATATTTTTTTGAACTCTTCTTCGTACGCGTAGAACAGTTCGTACATCGTGCGATCGCCGATCAGGATCACCTTCGCGGTCAGGTCGATCGGCTCCGGCTTGAGCGCCGACGCCGCGAACGGAAAGAGCAGTTCCAGCGGCTGAATTTCCAGTTTGGAGTGGTTGAGCGTGCGTTTGAGCGTGCGCCACACGCCGGGTTCGGTCAGGGCGTCGAGCGCATACATGATGAGGAACCCTCCATCGGCGCGCAGCACCGAACCGGCGCGCAGGTCCATGAAGTCCGAGGTCCAGACGCCGCGCGAGTCGTAGCTGCGTTGAATGGTCCCGAAAAGGTTCGGATGCGTCGGTGTGGTCTCGAAAACGACCGGCGAAGAATCCTCCTCGTTGTGCGCCAGCAACACATTGACGCCGTAAACGCGGAACGGATCGTGGTCGGACGTCGGCGTCTTTAGCGGACTCTCGCTCGGGGCCCCGCCCGCCGCTTCCTCTTCTCCCTCGCGCTCCTTGAATGGTTCGAGATTGTCCAGAACGTTGTGGCGCACCTCTTCGAGGTATTCGTCCACGCGCGGCGCCGTGTATTTTTCCTTCAATTCTTCGATGAAGCCGTCTACGAGCACCGAGGCCGCCTCCTGCTCGAGGTAGCTGAGTTCGCTGGCAAGCTCGCGCGAAAGCGTCAGCGTTTTGCGGTAAACGACGGTGAATTCCCGGCGAAACTGCTCGTATTTGCGCTCAAGATCCTCCGCGAGCGTCGATTCAAGCTTGCCTTCGTGAACCAGCTTCGGAACGTCCTCGATCGGCACCATCTGGCCCTCAAGCACGGGAAAAATTTCCGGCAGCGCCACGGCGCCGACCTGCATGTGCCCCAGCGCAAACTGATCGCGCGCGATGCGCCGCGTGAAATCGTCCATCAGGTCCTTTTCCCGCACCGTGTAGCGGTCCACGATCCGGCTCTTCTGCCGCTGGAACGGCTCGCCCTCGAAGACCTGCGGAATGCGGCGGCGCAAGAACTCGATTCCCGACTGCATGTCTTTCTTGAAACCGTTCGCCTGGCCGCGCGGTAACGTCAGCAGGCGCGGCCGGTCCGGATTCTTGAAATTGTTGACGTAGCAGCGATCGGGCGCCGGTTTTGCCTGCGGCCGGAGCTCTTCGAGCATCCGCTGAATCATGCCGCCGCGGCTGGTGCCCGAAAGGCCGCACACAAAAGCGTTGTAGCCCGGCGCCGCCAATTCGACTCCCATCTTCAGAGCCCGCAACGCGCGGTCCTGCCCGAAGAGCCCTTCGACCCGTTCCGCCTGCGCCGTCGTTTCGTACGGAATGCGAGCCGGATCGCACCGCCACCGCAGCTTTTCCGGCGCTAGTTCCAGCGGTTGTGTGGCGGGTTTGGTGGCCATCGGCGTATCCAGGCGCGCTACTCTAGCACAGCCCGACAACCGTTCCCAATGAAGCGGCGCGGCGAGCGGCGCGCGTGTTACTGGGGGCGCAGCGGGACACACCCGTGCCGGCTCTCTGGTCTCGCGCGTCAATTAGTGAATACCTAGCTGGTGAATCAGACGGAGCACATCGTCGCTGGACACGTCGTAGAGCGGACGCTCGTCTTCCTGTTCGAGCCTTTCCCGCAGATATTCGGCGGCCACGAAAGCGGCTTCGCGGTCGGTGAGGTCCCGCCCGCTGCTCGCGCGAAACTGCACGAAGCCCGTATGCGCCAGGCCGACGACAACACCGCGGCCTCCCACGAAGAATTTCGTGTCCACGGTGTCGCTGTGGCGCGTCGCTACGCCGTTCCATAGATGCGAAAAGCGCACGTGGTAAGCCTCGTCGGTGAGCTTCGACGGCACGTCAAATGGGCCGACGAACTCGCTCATCGCGCCCTGATTGGGAAAGTTGGGGTATAGAGCCACGAGATCTCCCGGAGCGCGGTTACTTGCGCGGCGCCACGGTCGCCGTTTCCGTGTGCGAATAGGTGCGTACCGCGGCGCCCACGCCCGCTCCCGGCGAAACGCGGAAACCGTGATCGAGGAGCACCTTCTCGAGCGCGGCAAGGAACAGAAGAACGTATTTCGCCTGGCTGGTGTGTCCCATCAAGCCGATGCGCCAGATTTTCCCTTTCAGCTCGCCGATACCTCCGGCGATTTCGATGCCGAATTCGTCGAGCAGTTGCATGCGAATGCGCCCGTCGCCTTTGCCCTCGGGGACGCGCACACTGGTCACGGTCGGCAGCCGGTCCGCGGGATTGCTCACGAACAACTCCAGGCCCAGCGCTTCGATTCCGGCGATGAGCGCCTGCTGGTTCTGCCGGTGGCGGCTCCAGCCGGCCTCGAGCCCCTCCTCGAAAACGATCCGCAGGGCTTCGCGCAACGCGAACACCAGGGAAATCGGTGGCGTGTGGTGATAGGTGCGCTCCGTGCCCCAGAAATTCATCACCATCGTCAGATCGAAATACCAGCTCTGCGTCGGGGTCTTGCGCAGGCGCAGTATTTCCTCCGCCTGCGGGCTGACGGTAATCGGCGACATCCCCGGAGGCGCGCTGATGGCCTTTTGCGTGCCGCTGAAGCAGATGTCGACGCGCTGCCGATCGATATCGAGCGGCACGCCGCCCAGCGTCGCCACCGTGTCCACGATCAGCAACGCTCCCAATTCGTCGGCGACCTTGCGAAACTCGTCGAGCTGCGTGACCACGCCCGTCGAAGTCTCGCCGTGGCAAACGCCGACCATTTTGATCTTGCGGCCCTTGCCCGCGCGACGTACGTCGTCGGGGTCCACCGTGCGCCCCAGCGGCGCCTCGACGCGATGTATCGTGACGCCCGAGACGCGCGAGGCGATAATCGCCATGCGCTCGGAAAACGTGCCGTTCACGCAGACGATGGCTTCATCCCCCGGTTCCAGCGCGTTGACTACTGAAGCCTCGATGCCGCCCGAACCGCTCGCGGAAAGCGGCAGCGTCACGCGGTTCTCGGTCCGGAAAACCTCCCGAAGAAGCGTCTGCACCTCGCCGATCAGATCGATGAACCAAGGGTCCATATGGCCCACCAGCGGCGTGGACATCGCGCGATAAACCCGCGGATCGATCGAAGATGGCCCCGGCGTCAACATCAGCCGAGACGGGGCCAAAAGCTCGCCAAACTGTTCAGTCATTATTCCTATCCTTTAAAGTATGGGAGTACGCATTCCCCGTTTGCGCCGGAGGGATCGCGCCCGCCTCGGGATCGGAGGCGCCGAAGACGAACGCATTGCAGCAGATCACATGTAGTTGGTACCGAACTATAGTTTCGCCGAATCTACGCCGACTTGCAACCGCCAAGTCGCGCGCGAGGTGCGCGAATGTCACGTCCGCGCAAATGCCATGCGCCGCTCGTCGCGCGCCGTGCATCCATTTAAATGGTGCCGCCGGCCGCGCTCGACCCCGCGCCCGAAGCCGCTTCGCGGAACAGTTCGCACCGGGGCCGGCGGTTCGGTACAATAGCCGATCCTGCCGCGCGATTCGGCAACCTGCACGCAGACGGAGGACCCATGACCGCAACCGGACAAGCAATGCCCGCATCGGCGCTTCTCGAACAGCTTCGCGAAAAAGCTCGCCTCCTGCGCATTCATTCCCTGCGGATGACCACGGCCGCCGGCTCGGGCCACCCGACCTCCTGCCTTTCCGCCGCCGAGATGATGGCCGCGACTTTTTTCCACGCCATGAAATTTGACGTTGCCGATCCCAACTCGCTCGCGAGCGACCGCTTCGTACTTTCGAAGGGCCATGCCGCCCCGATTCTCTACGCGGCGCTGGCCGAGTCCGGGGTCTTCCCCGTCTCGCGCCTGATGACGCTGCGCCAATTTTCGAGCGAACTCGAAGGCCATCCTACCCCGCTCATTCCCGGCGTGGACGCGGCCACCGGCTCGCTGGGCCAAGGACTTTCCGTGGGAGCGGGCTTGGCGCTCGGCGCCCGCCTCGAAAAATCGGCGGCGCGTGTCTACGTGCTGCTCGGCGACGGCGAGGAAGCCGAGGGCCAAGTATGGGAAGCCGCTTCCTTCGCGGCGCATTACCAGCTCGATAATCTGGTCGCGCTCGCCGATATCAACGCCCTCGGTCAAAGCGAACGGACGATGTATCGCCACGATACGGGCGTTTATCTGCACAAGTTCGAAGCGCAGGGCTGGGCCGCTGAAGTCGTCGACGGCCACGACATGGCCGCCGTCGTCGCCGCCCTCGATCGCGCCAAGGAAACGCACGGCCGTCCTTACGCAATCATCGCGCGCACCGAGAAGGGCCACGGCATAAGCTTCCTCGCTGACAAAGACGGTTGGCATGGCAAGGCGCTTTCCGCCGAGCAACTCGAAAAGGCGCTGGCCGAACTCGGGCCGATGCCTCCGATTGCCAAGGATCCCGGGCGCTCGTATGCGCGGAAGTCGCTGCCGGTTCCTCCCGACTTCCCTGCTCCCGCGGCGCCGAACTACAAGATTGGTCAACTCGCGGCTTCGCGCGAGGCCTACGGCACGGGATTGAAAAATCTCGGCGCCGTAAATGCGAAGGTGTACGCGCTCGATGGCGACGTCAAAAACTCAACCTTCTCCGAAACGTTGCAGAAGGCTCAGCCCGATAAGCTCATTCAAGGCTATATCGCGGAACAAAACCTGGTCAGCGTCGCCGTCGGCATGGCGGCGCAAGGGCTGGTGCCCTTCGTGGACACCTTTGCCTGCTTCCTTTCGCGCGCCTACGATCAGGTGCGCATGGCCGCCATCAGCCGCAGCAATATCAATCTCTGCGGCTCGCATTGCGGCGTTTCCATCGGCGAAGACGGCCCCTCGCAAATGGCCCTCGAGGACCTCGCGGCGTTTCGCGCGATTCCCGGCGCCGCCGTCTTCTATCCCAGCGACGCCGTCTCCGCCGAGCGGCTCACCGAAGAAGCGGCGCGTCGTCCCGGGATCTGCTACATCCGCACCTCTCGGCCGAAAACGCCGGTGCTCTATTCGGCCGATGAGAAGTTTCCCGTCCCGGGACTCAAGGTGCTGCGCCAAAGCGCGAGCGACCGCGTCACCGTGATCGGCGCCGGCATCACGCTCTACGAAGCGCTGAAAGCCTATGACGAACTCGCTGCTCGTAAGTTCGCCATTCGTGTGATCGATCTCTACTGCATCAAGCCGCTGGACGTCGCCGCGCTCGCCGAAAACGTCCGAGCCACCGAAGGTCGCCTCATCACCGTGGAAGATCACTACCCCCAGGGCGGTCTCGGCGAAGCTGTGCTCGGCGCGCTCGCCGAAGCCGGCGTCCCGCTCTCCGCCGTGCGCCATCTGGCCGTCGAGCGCGTGCCGCATTCCGGCCAGCCCGACGAACTCATCGAGGCCTTCGGCATTTCCGCGCGCCACATCGTCGCCGCCGTCGACCGACTCCTGCCGACAAGATAGCCCGCGCGCGGCTTTTTGAAGCCGTCAGGGCAAAAAAGGGGTCGGATGCCGGAAAACTGCGGCATCCGACCCCGCTAAATCTCAAGACAGGAAAGTTTCAGTCGAGCCTTTACGGGCAAGTAGTCGAGATCATCTTGATTGCCGTTAACTTCATATAGTGAGGGGCCTTCGGCACGTTTGCGTCCTTCTCCGCCTCTTGGGCAGGTACGGCTGTGCCGGTGACCTCGATCTTGTGTCCCACATGAGGCGCCAAGTCGGGCGTGGACGACACAATACCGATTGTCTTTGGTCCATTACCTTCGACATCAGTCACCATATACGTGTTAGGGGCCGTGCCCTTCTTCAAACACCCGGTCATGCTGTGTTCTTTGGGAGCCGCCTGCTGGGCCTGGGCACCTAACGCGAATGCAAACGCGCATGATACGACCAAGGCCGCCATCATGAAATGTTTCATAAAAACCTCCTTTGAGAGCGATAGGGCTGGAATGTGGCTACATGGTAGCACAAGGTTCTTGTTCCTGCCGCCGGATTCCCGCCACGGGTCGTGCTCATGCGGCTAAGGTCATCGCCAAGGCGAGTCACCGCGCTAGTGAGTGTCTTTGTCGCTCGGGGTGATGCCCATCAACTTGTTGTATTTCTCGTACTGCGACGGCGACCAAATCATCTCCCGGACATCGAAACTGGACGGCTGTAGCTCGAAAACGAGTTTGTCGAGTGCGACCCAAGGTCTCGTATACATTTTGGGATCGTCGATCGTCACAGTCAGCTCCAGGTGATCGCGATCCGGGCGGTGGAACCGCTCCTCGACGCGCAGATCGGCGCTGTGCGGACGACCGATTCGGTCAACCCAGGTTTCGTCATTGATCCCTGTGGTTTCGACCACAAACGTATAATCATCCACCCACTTGCCGACCGAATATCCGAACCATCGCTGCTCGGGATTTTCGGGGAGCTTGCGGCCGTCGGTCCAGATAACCCGCCAGACCTTGTTGAATTGATACAGGATGGCCACGTTCTGTGGCGACCGATAGATCTGAATCGTTCTTAGCTCGTACAGATCTTCGCGAGGCATCCCTTGGGGATCGCCATACTCGAAGACGGGATCGTTTGTGTCCCCCGGGAGAACGGCTTTGGTTCCGGCGGCTGCCTTCGCGTGCGCTAGCATTTGGAGGCCCAAGGGAGTGTAAGGCGGCTGATGCTCCGGCTTGCCGTCATCCGGCATAGCTTTCGCGCCGAGCGCGCCGATTCCGTTCGAGCCCGGGTCCCAAATTCCGGAAATGTCGCGCCGTGGAGCAGGAGCCGGCTTCCGATCCTTCGGGAGGGGGCTGATGGGGCGTTCCCAACCGTCGAGCCCCTGTGGAGTTTCCTCTTCATCCTGCGCCGCTCCCGATGGTGGCGAAGCGCCCTGCCGTCCGTCTGCGGGCGCTGCGGCCGCGCGCTCCTGAGAGTGCGCCGGCACCGAGAACGGGGGCGAGAGCATCAAGACGAGCGGGAATACCAACGCGGCCGGCACTGCCGCCGGGGCAACCGGAGTTCGCCGGGCGGCCCTCCCGAGTTCAGCGCAAGCAAGTACGGCCCAGTTCCGGCGCGTGCGCACCTTCTTCAGCATTGGGCGCCCCTAACTCATGGCTGGTGGCGAGTCGCTAAGCCACTCGCCACCGGCTTTTCACGGTTTGGCAGACCCGTCTGGCTTGGCTGGCGTGGCCGCGATTCCCTGGCCCAGCAGTTTGTGGCCATCAGGGAGCGTGACCTCGACGATCTGCCCAGCGTGTCTGCCGGTTTTGGACGGCTCCAGAATTACAGTAATTTCATCTCCTACCTTGAAGGAGTCCTTGGTCCAGCCGCTGCGAATCATGCTCGACGGATTTTGCGTCTCCGTAACCCAATGCACGGCCTGGCCGCTATCATCGGTTGAGTCGAGCTGAAGTACGCAATGGGGATTGGACCAGAGCCAGTCTGTAACAGCTCCCTTGACCGTGACCTTTTTGTTCGTGTCGTATGCCGCCGCGCCATGGTGCGCGACGAGCTCAGAGGAGAACGAAATGGCCAGCCCTAGGGTGAGTCCTAGGTAGAGCCCGAGGGAAAGCCCCCGGGAGAGCACCAGGGAGAACCCGCGCGACAGCCCTCGGCATAGAATGACCCGGAGTTTGCCGTTCACCACTCACCTCCGCTTTCCACTAGGGACGAGGGCCCATCCCTGGCTTCCAGCGCGCCCCTTATACACCCAATCTGAACCTGGTCGCTAGGACAGACTGCCGCGGTCAGCAAGATCGGCTTCATCTTCAATTTCTTCGACGAGGTCAGCCGCAGGTCCTTGGATTGAACGCTTCTATCGGACAAGCATGTGGTGCGGTACACCCGCAGCGGCGGCTTTCACGTCGCCGCCTGCCGCAATTCGCCGCGGAATCTTGATGCCGGCGATCGAGAAGCCAACCGTGAGAATGCAAGCGGTCCACGGAAGCACCGGCGTTATCCAAAACACGCGCGCCTCGTACCGGAGCATGACCAACCAGGCCAGCGTGGTCAGAAACCCGTAAAGGCAAGCTCGCAGACGCCGCTCGTCTTTCCACGATAACGAGAAGGAACACAAGTACTGAATCATGGTGGCAAAAGGAAAGGCGACGACAAGGTCTATAAAGTAGTGCTCCCCCGTTCCGAGAGTGGCCATTACGGTAAATGCGGCAAAAAGGAGTGCCAAAGCCCGGTCCCACCAGGAGAGTCCCCTGGAAAACCAGAAAGCGAGCAGCACCCAGGTCACGTGCAAGGACGGCATGGCGTTTTTCAAACCGTCTGCCGAAAAGGGCTGGAGAAACAGACGTGAAGCTTGGCTGTAGGTGAGCGGGCGCCACGGAAAATTCTTTGGGAAGGCATGGATCGGACCGATAGCTGGGAACAATCGATAGAACGTAACTCCAAGCGGGGCGGCAATCACGAATGCAGCGAGAGCCTCCAAAGCCCGTTGCCGATTGCGGAGGAGCTGCCCTGCGTACACGGCGCCCATCGGAATGAACAAGCCGATATAGAAAAACAAGCCGGCGCGATTTAGCCAAATCCACTTCTCGAACGCTTGCCCCATGAGAAATGCCGGCTGAATGTGTAGGCTGGCATCAAAGGAGTACAGATAGAAATCCAACGCTTTTGAGCCTGGGTCTGCAGTGAGACGGAGAAGATTCAAACCGAAATAGTCGACAGCAGCAAGCAAGAACGCCCCAATAAAGCCCAGCAGGAACCGTTTGCGATCGTCCCCCTCCTCCCACACGGCTCGGATCCCGATCAACAACAAACTCCCCAAGCCGAAAGACGCCAGGCATGAAACCAGCGAAAACGGGTGGGTATGGACGAAGAACCGGAGCTCCGCCGTCAACACCGCTCCTGCCAGGAGCGCCTGCAGCCCGCTCCTCAACGAAGGCGCCAGCCGCAAGCTGATAACTACGACGCTAATCAGCGTCAAGGCGAAGTAGGGGGAAAGCGCTGCAGGCACGTAGAAGTAAGGCGTCGCGGCAAATCCCATTCCGCAGGCAAATACGAGTAAAGTAAGAAGAAGCTTAGTCCCGCGGTTCGCGTTCATGAGTTCGTCTTCTGAATTGCCCGTGCAAGGGCGCCGAGGTCGGGCGGCGAATCGACAAGCTATCTAACCACGAGACCACTCCGGAATGCCCTTCCAGACGATTCCTTCTGTGTCGAACTGGAAACACACTGGCAGACGAGTCCATTCGCGTTTTTAGGGCATTCCGAAGTGATCCGAAGGGTTTCGGCATGCTGCTCCTGGCGCTTTCGTGCGTTTTGAACTCAATAGTCTTGGGATGGTGCTGCATCGACCGGCTGAGCTGGCGCCGTTTATCGGGATCGGCCCAACAATTTCGCGAAAGCTCCTTGCCATGATGCACAACCCGCACAGCTTGCGGTAACTTCAGCCGTGAATTATGTAATGCATGCTATCGTGCCTAGCCAAACCCAACGCTGGGTGATCCGATGAACCGACGAGAAGGTGCGGGCGGCGAGCGAGAGGCTCGCCCCAACCAGGGACGTGGAACCGCAACCAGTACCTCGGTGATTTTGGCGCTCCTGCTGCTGACACAAGCTGGATGGTTCGTCTGGAGAACGGCCACCAACTCGCCAACCATCGATTTCTTTACGTTTTGGAGCATTCCCCACGATCTCTCTCGGAAGCCCGTGGCGAATATCTATCTGCCGGACGGCCAACGCGCCCTGGCATCCGTGGCGGTCGCCGAAGCCCTATCGCCGGCCGCCTCCAATCTTCAACGGCAAGCCACAGCGATGGTTCTCCATCTCTACAACGGCAGGATCGACGCCCCGGGATCGCCATTTCTTTACGCTGCAATCGGATGGCTTTCGTCCGGCGATTTCGCGACGGACCAGAAGCGGTTCATGCTCATCTGCTCGCTATGTCTCGTCGCTTCGGTACTACTCCTGAACAATTTGCTGCGATTCACAGTCGTTGACCTGATCCTGCTTGTGACGTTCCTCTCCTGGGCTTACGAGCCCGTTCTGTCCGACGCCCGTGTGGGGAACGTCGGCGAGATTCAATTATTAGCGATCTCGCTCTTCATTGTTTTCATGGCTCGCTCCCGTCTATTCCTCGCGGGTCTGACGATTGGCGCCGCCACTGCATTCAAACCCACCACCGCGGTCGTATTGGCTTTGGGTGTCATCGCCCTACTCGCCGATCGTGACTACAGGCAACTTTTACGGATGCTGGCAGGCTCTTTGATCGCGGTATCAGCCTCCGTCCTGGCTGCGGCAGCCTACTTCCGGAATCCGGCGACGTGGCTCGATTTCATCCGAAGTTTGCATGGAACGCTGAACGGAGCTTCCTATCCGGTCGAAAACGGCAACTTCAGTCTTTCTATGCTGCTTTTCGGCGCGAACCAAGGTTGGGCGGCGGGAATTCTTCTCGTTTTGCTGGTTGCGTTTTCGTGGCTTTTGTTTGCCACCCGTCGAAGGGGTGCCGGTAGCATTCCAATTCTGCCGGTGGAAGAGAATGAAGCTCGCCGACGTTTCCACACCGCTTTTGCCGTGGGCGGTGCGGGGTGTGCCATCATGCTTCTGTCCAGCCCCCTTGTCTGGTTGCACTACTACCTTCTGCTGCTTCCTCTGTCTTTGTATGTGATGCGGCCTGTCTCGGAACCCCCATATGCGTCATCTTCCCAAAACCTCCGGTTTTGGCGGGGAATTGTGCTTTTACTGCCTTTTGTGCTGCTCCTGACATTCTCTTTCGCGGCGTATCAGATTGTGGGCGACCGTCCCCGGTTGATGTGCGTCTTAGTGATCCTGGCGACTCTTTCGACCCTCGTGCTGGCTGCGTATTACATCTGGCAGCAACGCAGCGCAGCCAACGGGCCTAAGACGGCACTCGCTAGCTAAAACGCAGCCAACCACGGGCCGCGCATCACGATGGAAGCGCCTCTGCGACCGTTCTTCCACACCGCAAGTATCCTCAGTCGAATCGCGATCTTTCCCCGATTTTTGTGTCTCGGACGTTCCTCGCGGGGCGCCCCGAAAAGACTTCGCCCGACGGTTTCCCGCCCCGCCTTCATATACCTATAAGTATACTGAGTTGACCGGTATGATATAATATTCTATGTTCGTCGCAAGAACAGCCTCAAGACCCCGGCGAATATCCCGCCTCGAGCCGTTTCCGCTCTACGCGCATCGCGGCCGCGCGAGACGCCGCACCAACCCTCCTGAAATCAGCTCCTTGCGCACTCCGAACTCGCTCTTTCGCGTTCCCCAAAAGCTCAACGGCCCTATTTTCATGCGCTTGCGCACTCTTTACAAAAATACTCGGGGTGGGGGTGGGTACGAAGGAGCGTTCGATGGGTTTTCAGCCGCGGGTGCGCTGAAATTCGCGCATGAACTGAGCTAACGTCTCCACGGCTTCGAGCGTCACCGCATTGTAGAGCGAAACGCGCATGCCTCCTACCGAGCGGTGGCCGGGCGTGCCCACAATCCCCGCGGCAGCAGCTTCCTGCGTGAACCTCTTCTCGATCGCCTCGTCGCCTCCGGCCACGCGGAAGACCACGTTCATCTTCGAGCGCGACCCCTGCTCGACCGGACACGCGTAAAACCCGCTGGCGTCGATCGTCTCGTAGAGCAGCTTGGCTTTGGCGGCATTGCGCTGCGCCATGGCCGCAACGCCGCCGAGCGATTCCAGCCACTCCATCATCAGCCCGACGATGTAGACCGAAAAGGTCGGCGGCGTGTGATAGAGCGATTTTTCCTTGATGTGCGTGCGGTATTGCAGCAGCGTCGGCAGATTCTTGTCGGCCCGCTCGGCGAGGTCTTTTCGCACGATGACTACGGTGACCCCAGCGGTGCCCAGGTTTTTCTGCGCTCCGGCGAAGATCAAGCCGAACTTCTTCACGTCGAGCGCGCCCGAGGCGATGTCCGAGGACATGTCGGCCACCAGCGGGACGGCGCCCGTCTCCGGCAGCGCCGCCCACTCCGTGCCCTCGATCGTGTTGTTCGTGCAGAGGTAAACGTAGGAGGCGTCCGGCGACAGCGAAATCTCGTCCGCGCGCGGCACGCGCGTGAACTTCACCGCTTCGCTCGAACCGGCGATGCGGTGCGGCACGCCCTTCTTCAGTTCCCCGAGCGCCTTGGCCGTCCACAGGCCCGTGTGCAGCAAATCTACGGGCTTGCCCGGCAGGCAAAGATTCATCGGCGCCATCGTGAACTGCATGCTCCCGCCGCCCTGCACGAAAATCACCGCGCACTCTTCGGGAACCGCAAGCTGCTTGCGAATCCCCGCCTCCGCGCCGGCGTTGATGCTCTCGAATTCCGGCGAGCGGTGGCTCATCTCCATCACGGACATGCCGCTGCCGTGCCAATCAAGCAGCTCTTCGCGGATACGCTCGAGCACGGGAAGCGGGAGTGCCGTGGGGCCCGCGTTGAAATTGAAGACGCGTTTCGCGCCCGATACGGTGGTGGAACTCACGATGGCGGATTCCTCTCGCTGAATGGTGCGCGTCTCGAACCCGCAGGCCGTCGAGATGGCCTGTCGCCGTTCAGAATAGCAGAATTCTGCGGGACTCGGGCCGTGCGGCGGCGCGCGCCGCGCGTGCGTGTGAACGCAACGCAGCCACAGCTGCGGCCGGTCGCCGGACGAAGATCTTGGCGAATGGACGGAACGAATCTAGGAGCCGGATTCCGCGCCCAGCAGGACGTGGCGAGGAGGTTCGCGCAAGTCCCAGACGATTCGGAACCAGGAGAGCACGCGCAGCACGTAGAACGTGATGTCGATCTCCCACCAGAAAAAGCCTTGGCGCGCCGAAGCCATGTAGTGGTGATGATTGTTGTGCCAGCCCTCGCCCATGGTCACCAGCGCCAGGAAGGGGTTGTTCTTGCTCGAATCGGGAGTCTGGTAACGCTGCCAGCCGAAAATATGCGAGAGCGAGTTAATCGTGAAGGAGCTGTGCCACAAAATTACGGTGCTGATGCAGTAGCCCCACACCAGCATGCCCCAGCCGCCGATCAGGAACATCAGCACGCCCAGCGCGATGGGCGGGACCACGTGATACTTGTTCAGCCAGCGCAGCTCGGGATACTTGTTGAAGTCCGGAATCAGTTCCACGCGCGTCTTGTTGTAGCGGTCCGAAAGGATCCAGCCTACGTGCGACCACACGAAGCCGCGCAGCGAAGGCGAATGCAGGTCGTCGTCGGTGTCCGAGTAACGGTGGTGGTGCCGGTGATTGGCCGCCCACCAGAGGACGCCCTTCTGTGTCGAACTCGTGGCGATCAGCGCCATCACGAACTGGAACGCGCGGCTGGTCTTGAACGAGCGGTGCGAAAAGTAGCGGTGGTAGCCGGCCGTCACGAAAAACATCCGCGTGTAGTACAACGCCAGGCACACGATCAGGTACGACCAGTGGAACTTCAGGAAAAACGCCGCCACGCACGCCAGATGCACGGCCACGAAAGGAATGGAACGAAACAACGGAATTCGATCGCCATTTTTCAGAGTAATCACACCGAAAGCCATGAACCACTTCCCTTCGCTCGATTTGATTGGGACGTCTGCCGCGGACGTCTGCCGCGAGCGCAAAGACATAAATGGGGCTGTCGGCGCGCTCTGAAGGTTTACCGGGTAAGTGTAGGCTCGTGTGGGACCAGCGTCAAGCTGCATAATCGGAAAATTGCCAGAATCGGCGCACCTTCCGTCGTCGCACGAAATCGCCACAACGGATCCAGAACGACGCCGCGCGGATATGTATCTCTTCTTTCTCGCTTGGCCGCCTGCTTGTGTTATCTTCACGGGCCGGCAAACAAGCTCCGCCGCGGAGGGCGGACGGTCGATGACCGAAAAATCCGTCTTTGTGGGTGTAATTCCGGAAGCCACCGTGATCGGTCCCGACGACCAGGTGTCTTGGGTCGCGGCCGAAGGCCAAATCAAGGTCGAGTTCGATCCGAACCGCTGCCCGTTTTCTTCCAACGTCTTTCAGGCGCCGTCCGGCATACGGCTTTTGAGCGGCCCGCCGCGCGCCGGATCGAAGCCCGGCACTTACCGCTACCGCCTCTGGCTCAACGAGCAGATGATCGGCTCGGGGGAAATCATCCTGCGCGAAAAATAGGCGCGCGCCGAAAGCCTCTAATCGGCCGCCAGTTCGCGGGCCGACCCCACCGACTCCGCGAGACCCCGTCGCACCGGCGCCAGCATGAACGCCGGAACGCGCTCCTCCGGCGGGATCGCGAGCCGCTCGGTCCGCCGCGGAAATTCCCCCCGGCGGTCCAAGCGCAGCCCGGACTCCCGCAGCATCTCAGCGGAGATATTCGGGTCGTCGGTGCGCTCTACGCCCCAGAACCACAGGCGATCTTCCTCCCGCTGGAGGAACTGGAGCGTCTGTTCGAGCTTGCGCACGGCGCGATCGAAGGTCGAAGCCAGGAAATACACGGGCAGGACCCACTCGTGTCGCACGAAATGAACGTGAATGCGAACGCAGTATTTCCCATTTTGGTTCGATTCGATGCAGCAGCGATATTCATTGCGATCTTGCGTCATTTTCCTCGGCATCTTGACCCCCCTTTAGGACCCCGACTATCCATCTGCCCGCAGCTACTCGCTGGGAAGAGCTTGGAAGGTCGGCGTAGCGCTCATAAGAAAGAACCTGAACGGGAAGGCAGTTCCGCTAATGAATGCCCCCCTGGCGTAGGGGCCCTTGCTGCGGACGGGCAAGATTGTAGCTCAGGCTCAGCCCACAAGGCAATGGGCTCGAAAAAAAACAGATAACTATAGTAATATCAGTGCGTTACGGAGCAGGGGCGTTCTCGGCCAGCTTCAGGTTGTCGGCGTTGATGCGCAGTTGCCCATCTTGTTTCATGCGAGCCTCGAGCGCGGTTCGGAAGGCTTCAAAAGCCATTTCGCGCTTTCCGTCACGCACCTGCTGCTCGATATCGTCCCGCGTCTTGCCCGTCAACTCAGCGGGGTTCGCTTGCTGATGCTGCAGCGGCTTGAACACAACCCAGTTGGCGCCCAGAAAGAGCGGGTCGCTGGTCTGGCCGTCGGCCATAGTGAACGCCGTGGTGAGCGCCGACGCCGGACCGACGTCCTGCACGTTTCCGGTGCGCGCGATCAGATCGCTGGTCTTGGGTTCGAGTCCGAGGGCCTTCGCCGTCTTCTCGAAGTCTTCGCCGGCTTTCGCGCGTCTGGAGAGCTCATCGGCCCGCGATTTCGCCAGTTCCACGGACTTGTCGCGGCGATAGTCGGAAAGCACCTTGTCGCGAACCTCGGCCAGCGTGCCGGGGTGCGCCGCAATGATGTCTTTCACCATGAGGACGGCGTAGCCCTTGTCGGTGCGGATGGGCGTGCTGTCGTCACCAGGTCGCAGCCGAAAAACGTCGTCGGCGACCTCGGGAGCGTTCCCGATTTCCGGAATCGCCTGGCCGGCCTCTAGCGGCTGCGTTTCCCCTAGCGTCATGCCGTACTTCTTGGCCAGATCTTCGAGCGGAGTTCGCCCGGAGCGGCGAATCTCGTCGGCAATTTGCCCGGATATCTGCTCGGCGGTCTGCTCGGCCTTGTCCTGTTGCAACGCCCCGAGAATCGTGGGGCGCACTTCGTCGAGCGTCTGGGTCCGGGCGTTCTGCCGGTCGATCACCTTGATGATGTGGAACCCGTACTGCGTCTTCACGAGATCGGAGATGGTTCCCTTGGGCAGGCTGAACGCCGCCATCTCGAATTCCGGCACGGTCTGGCCGCGGACAATCCAATCGATATCGCCGCCCTTGTCCTTGCTGGCGTCGTCCTCGGAATATTGCTTGGCGAGCGCCGCGAAATCGGCCCCGCCCTTGGCCTTCTTGAGGACATCGTCGGCCTTCTTGCGAATCTCCTCGATTTCGGCGTCCGTCTTGCCCACGGTCTTGAACAGGATGTGAGCGACGTGAGCGCGGTCTTGCATCTTGTAGCGGTCGATGTGGTCGTTGTAATAGGTTTGAATCTCGTCGTCCGATACGGCCGCGTGCGCGCGGAGTTGCGCGGAATCGAGCAGAGCGTAGCGGACCGTGCGCCGCTCCGGCACGGCGTAGCGCGCCTTATTCTTCTCGAAGTAGGCCGCAAGGTCGACGTCGCTGACGTCGATTTTCGCCTCCAGATCGTCCGGCTTGATCACCACGTAGTCGATCTTCACCTTCTCGTTGCGCCGGCGAAATTCCTGCTCGATTTCGACCGGCGAAACCGTGATCCCGCCGGTCACCAGCTGGCGGAATTTTTCCTCGATCAGGCCCTGGTTGATCAGGTCCTCGAATTCAGGCACGCCCACGCCGGCGCGCTCCTGCACTTGCGCCGCGTATTGGTCCATGCCCACGAACGCGTCGCCGACGAATGCCGTCGGAAGCAACTCGCGGATGCGTTCGGCGCGCTCCTGGTCGGTGACGTCGATTCCCAAACGCTCGGCCTCCACTTGCAATTCCTTGGCGAACACGAGCTGATTCAAGACTTGCTGGGCGTAGAGGGGCTGCAGCGCCGGAGGAATCGTGCCGGTACTTTGAATCCGGGCCAACTGCTGGCGCACGTCGGTCACCGTGACCTGCTGATCGCCCACCTGAGCCACGACATCCGCGGTGGCTGTACTGGTGGTGCCTTGTCCCGGCACCAGGTAAAGCAGCATGCCGGCGCCCAGTATGCCGACGATAACGCCCAGCATAATGCGCACCCCTACATTTTTCTTACGCAAACCCTCCCACACGGTTTGTGCTCCCTCGCAATCTTTCGCGCGCGCCCCAGGCAGCCCGGCCCAATAACCCCTGCCGCCCAAGTTGCCCCTCGAGGCCAGTTCTCAACTCGGCAGTATAGATTAAGCCTCCGTCTTCACTCAATGAGAAAGGTCGCAGCCTTTGGCGGCCGCCCTCCCAGGCCCGCGACGAGGGCTAGTGTGAGCGGAGCAACTGTCGCAAGGGCCTGCCTTGCGACCCCCATAACCCTATGCTAGATTCCAGAATTAGCGCAAAAACTGCAATATTTTGCAATGTACGACTCACGACAAAGCGACCCGCTGAAACCGGAGAAAATCCGGCGAATGGAAGTGTATTGGACCGCGGTCACCTACCGCACCGTGGCGGTCTATTGCGGACTGGCTTTGCTGATCGTGCTGGCGGCGTTCTACGTGCTTCATCCGGACTGGTACAACAGCGTCTACAACAGCGTCACGGACCGCCTTTCTCGCACGCTGGGCGCAACCCCGACCGGGGTGGTGGCCCCGGCGGAAAATCAGGCGCGGTTCGTCAATTTGGACGGCACCGTACAAGTAAAAAAGATCAATTCGGTGAACTGGGCTAACGCCGATTATCACACCATGCTCGACAAAGGCGACGAGATACACGCCGGCGCGGACGGCGCGGCGCGCATCACCTTCGTGGACGGCACGACGTACACGGTCAAGGCCGACACGTTTGTCACCGTAGAGGAAAACGCGGTCGACAACGACCGCAGCACCAGCGTCGCCGTGCACATCACCTCCGGCGCGGTCGATCTGGCCACCGGTACGTGGGAATCGCCGCGATCCAAGGCCGAGGTTTCCTTTGCGAACGCCCGTGCGTCGCTGCAGGAGAATAGCCGCGCCGCCGTGCAAAGCGACCCCACCAAGGACCAGAACCAGATCACGGTTTCGGCCGGCGCTGCTCAGATGCAGGTGGACGGCCAGCAGATCGAAATCAACAAATTCGAGCGCGTGAGCTTCGGCAAGAACGGGCCCGCAACGAAGACGAGCGTCCTGGCGCCACCGGAACTGAGCCAACCGGTAAACCTCGAGCCGCTGATTGAGGCGGATCCCAAGCACGCTACGGTGCACTTTGCCTGGGCGACCGTGCCGCAAGCGGTGAGCTACACCTTGCGCATCAGCACGAACGCGATGTTCACGCGAACCGTGAAGGAACAGCCGGTCGCGGGCGTCAGTGCGGACATCACCGGGCTCGAGCCTGGCGACTACTTCTGGAGCGTGACGGCCACCGACGCACAAAAGCGCGACAGCGCGCCGAGCGAACCGTTCAAATTCACGGTGGTCACGCAAGGCAAAGGCGAGGACATGCTGCTGGCAGTGGACGCCACCGAACTCCATGGTAACGTGGTCGAGTTGATCGGGCGAGCCGATCCGGGCGCGGCGCTGCTCGTGAACGGCGAATCGGTCGCGGACATGCAGCCCGACGGGCACTTCCGCTACTTCACGCAGCCGCTCAGCCGCGGCAGCCATGAAATCGTCGTCGTGGGCCAAAATCGCCGTGGAGGCTCAAACGTGAAGCGCGTGACCATTGTGATTCCATAACGAGGGGGCCGTCGCCCGCCGGGCGACGCTTGGGAGCCGCGGCCGCAGACGGCCCGGATGAAAATAACGATGATTAACAAGAACGGATACAACTTTCGCTCCGTCTTCAGCCTGTTCTCGTCCGACCTGGCCATCGACCTGGGCACCGCGAACACGCTGGTGTTTGCCAAGGGCAAGGGCATCGTGGTCAACGAGCCCTCCATCGTCGCCATCAATAAGACCAGCGGCGAGGTCGTGGCGGTGGGACGCGAGGCCAAGGACATGCTGGGCCGCACGCCGGGCAACGTGGTGGCCATCAAGCCCATGAAGGACGGCGTCATCGCCGACTTCAAGGTGACCGAAAAGATGCTCACCTACTTCATCCAGAAAGCGCACAACCGCCGGGTCCTCGTTCACCCGCGCATCGTCATCGGCGTGCCGAGCGAAATCACTCCGGTGGAAAAGCGCGCGGTGCAGGATTCCGCGTATCGCGCCCGGGCGAGCGAAGTCTATCTCGTCGAGCAAGCCATGGCGGCAGCGATCGGCGCGGGCCTGCCCATCGAGGAGCCCTCGGGCAATATGGTGGTGGACATCGGCGGCGGCACCACGGACATCGCGGTCATCTCCATGAGCGGCATCGTCTATTCCCGATCGGTGCGCGTGGCCGGCAACGAAATGGACGAGGCCGTAATGCATTACCTGAAGCGCAAGTACAACCTCTTGGTGGGCGAGCGCACGGCCGAGCAAATCAAGATGGAGATCGGCTCGGCTTACCCGCTCGAAAAACCGCTGACGATGGAGGTCAAGGGCCGCAACCTGATCGAGGGAGTGCCGCGCACGGTCACCATCGACGACAGCGAAATCCGCGAGGCGCTCTCCGAGTGTGTGGCGACGATCTTGAACGCCATCCGCGTGGCTCTCGAACGCACCCCGCCGGAGCTTTCCGCCGACATCAGCGACCGCGGCATCGTGCTGACCGGCGGCGGCGCGCTGCTGCGCAATCTCGACAAGCGCATCCGGGAAGAAACCGGATTGCCGGTTTCGATTGCCGACGATCCCCTGGCGTCCGTGGTCCTCGGCACCGGCAAGATGCTGAGTGATTTTCATCTGTTGCGTTTGGTTTCGATCGACTGAGAGAACGACGCGCGGCCGGACCCGGACCCCCGCCGCGCATGAGTGCAACCGTTCATGCTGGCCATGCCTTCACGACATCGTTCTTTGGCGCTGCTGCTCTTCATGCTTGCGGCCCAAGTGTTGCTGTTGGCCGTACAGATCCGGAGCCCCGCGCAGGTGCGCCTGATCCGCGTCTGGGCGGTTGAAATCGTCGCGCCCCTCGGACGCGTCGCGGCCTGGACGACCGACGGCATCGGCGGCGGCTGGAGCCACTACGTGGCGCTCCGCCATTTGCGGCAAGACAACGAGGAGCTTCAGGCGGAGGTGGATAAGCTCAAATTGCGCAACGCCCAACTGGAAGGCCGCGCCGCCGAAGCGGACCGTTTGGCGACTCTGTTGGCGTTCCGCGAAGCCCACGCCGAGGTCTCGACGCTCGCCGCGCGCGTGATCGGCGGCAGTCCCGATTCGGGCAGCCACATCGTCTTTATCAGCCGCGGATCGCGCGATGGCCTGCGGCGGGACATGGGCGTCATCACTCCGGAAGGCATCGTGGGCAAGATTCTCGCCGTTTTCCCGGATACGTCGCAGGTGCTGCTGCTCAACGACCGGGAAAGCGGCGTGGGCGCGCTCCTGGCGGGTTCACGCACGCAAAGCCCGGTGCGCGGCAGCGGCGATCCGCTGCTGGGCATGGAGTACGTGAGCAACGACGTGAAGATCTCGGCGGGTGAGGCCGTGCTCACCTCGGGCCAGGACCGCATCTTCCCCAAGGATCTGCCGGTGGGTACGGTCGTGACCGCCAAACCGGACCCTCATAGCCCGTTTCAACAGATTTTCGTCAGGCCCGCGGCGCATCTAGACCGCCTCGAGGAAGTACTGGTATTGCTGAGCCGTCAGGAATTCGTGCCGAAGAAGGATGCCGCCGCAGAAGTAGCCAACACGCCGGGTCCGGCCGCCGCCACGCCATCCCCGCGGCCTGCGTCGCAACCCGTGGATCATCCATGATTGTGAAACGACGCAATCTTCGTCGGGCCTGCGGCTGCGCCGCGCTGCGCGACACCAGGTGACTTGAATGGAAATTCGCATCGCGGGCGACCAGCACATCGAAGTCCACCAGTTCTATGCCGGCGTCTTGACTGGCGCCGTGCTGCTGACCCTGGTCCTCGAGGCATTCCTGCTGGTCCATTTCCGCTGGGCCGATCTGATTGAGCTGCCCCTGCTGGTGACCATTTATTTCGCGCTGAGCCGCCGGAACCCGTCGGGCGGCCTGCTGCTCGGCATGATCATCGGCCTGGCGCAGGACAGCCTGAGCCACACGCCCATCGGCTACTACGGAATCGCCAAGACGCTCGTGGGATTCTTCGCTTCGTCGATCGGTTCCCGGATCGACGTCGAGCACCCGATCAGCCGTTTCATGCTGACGCTCCTGTTTTTCCATTTCCACAATGCCGTCCTCGTCTTGACGGGCCGCTTATTGCTCGCGCAACACCAGCCGTACCTCACCACGAGGCTTGCCGTGGCCTCGGTAGTAAACGCCTCTCTCGCCCTTCTGTTGTTTCCGCTGCTGGACCGCCTTCGCCGGCGGCCTTGAACGAGCGGCTGCCCTTGAGAACCGCGGCCGTTCCGACCGGCTGGGACCTGTCCTTCGGCACAGGTGCGTTCTGCCGGTACCCGATGCGCCACGCAGAATGTGCGAATAGTTGCACACCCTGGGTGCAAGTGTTACTTTGAGAACGTTTTAGACGCCTCGGGAACCCCTTCGTGCGCTGCTCGACAGTCTGGCGGCGAGGAGCCGCCAAGCGCCGGTTTCCCTACCCACCAGGGACGACCCGGCGGCGCCTTGGCCGGGGGCGGCGCGGAGTTCGCCTTGTCCGCTAGTTTTCAAAGAGAGAGCCGGCTGCCGCAGACGCGGCTAGCCATCATCTCCTACGTCATCGTTGGATTGATGGCTTTGCTGCTGCTCGGCTTCTGGAAGCTGCAAATTATTAATTCCGACGGCTACGCGCAACTGGCCGAGCGCAATCGCGTCCGCACTTATCCGGTGATCGCGCCCCGGGGCTCGATGTTCGACCGCCAGGGCCGCGTGCTCGTGGACAATTATCCTTCCTTCAGCGTGCTGCTGCTCCGGGACGACGCCCAGGAAGTGCAGCGCCTGTTGCCCCAGATCGCCGACGGGCTGGGTCTGGCGCTCAGTGACGTGCAGCAGCAAATCGACGCGGCCAAGTCGCTCCCGCATTTCCAACCCATCGTCATCAAGCCGGAAGCCACTCCCGCCGATATCGCCTTCATCGAATCGCATCGCACAGACGTTCCCGTGCTCGAAATGCTGATGGTTCACCGCCGCCGCTACCCGCGCGGCGGGTTCCTGGCGCACGCGAGCGGATATGTCGGCGAGGTGAGCGCCGATCAGGTGGACGCGTCGGGCGGCCGGTACCGTCCAGGCGATATCGTCGGCAAGACCGGCCTCGAGAAGCAGTACAACGAGCAGTTGATGGGCACCGACGGCCAGCGACGCGTCATCGTCAACAGCGTGGGACGCGAGGTAGGCCGGCTGGAACAGACGGACGCCACGCCGGGAAAGCCGATCCGGCTGACCATCGACGAGGATTTGCAGGCCATCGCTGAGCAAGACCTGGCCGGCAAACGGGGCGCCGTCGTCGTGCTTGATCCTCGCACGGGCGAAGTGCTTGCTCTGGCCAGCCAGCCTTCCTACGATCCCAATGATTTCGCCATCCGCATTTCCGGCGACGAGTGGAAACAGCTCAACGACGATCCCGAACATCCGCTGCTCAACCGGGCCATTCAGGCGCAACTTGCGCCGGGCTCGATGTTCAAAATTTTCATGACCGCGGCGATGCTCGAATCCAAGGCGATTCCCGCGGACTACAAGGTTTTTTGTCCGGGCTACGCCGAATTTTACGGGCGCGTTTTTCATGACGCCGAAAAAGACCACGGCGAGGTGGACCTGCACAAGGCCATCGTGAAATCCTGCGACGTCTATTTCTACAACGTGGGCCAGCGGCTGGGCATCGACCGCATCTCTTATTACGCGATGAAGCTCGGCCTCGGCCGCAAGACCGGCGTGGATCTTCCGGGCGAGGATTCCGGCCTGGTGCCTTCGGAAGAGTGGAAAGAGCGCGTCTTTCATCAAAAGTGGTATCCGGGTGAAACCATCTCTGTTTCCATCGGCCAGGGCGCCACGGTGGTCACGCCGATGCAGATCGCCTATACCATCGGCGGAATCGCGATGGGCGGCGCGTTCCACCAGCCTCATCTGCTGATGAGCGAAAGCCCCTCGCCCGAAGTGGATTTCCCGATTTCGGAATCCACCACGGATTTCATCACGCAGGCGATGTGGGGCGTGGTGAACGAAGACGGCACGGCGGCCGCATCAAGATTGCCGGGCATTGAATTCTGCGGCAAGACGGGCACGGCGCAGGTGATCGGCGCGGAAAATAAACAGCGCGCCGGGAAGCAGACGCAGACGAAAAACAACGCGTGGTTTGTGGGATTTGCGCCGCGGCGCAATCCGGAAATCGTCGTTGCGGTGCTGGTGCAGGCCGGCGGCTTCGGCGCCGCTTCCGCCGCGCCCATCGCGCGCGATGTCGTCAAGGCCTATTACGACAAGAAACAGGGCAAGGTGCCACCGGTGCTCGAGACTCGGTTGCTGCCGAATAGCGCCGCGCCCGCAACGCCGGCGACCGTGACGCTGCCGGCCGCAGCGGCCCGGCCGCAACCGGTCAGTAAGAAATCCGACGTGCCGCCCGAGGAAACGCCGTCGGACAATACCGATCGCTGAAACGCAGTTCCGGAGTGGCAGGTCTCCGCCATGAAGCAAGGCTCGAGCGTTCACGACTACGACTGGTGGTTGATGGCGATCGTCTTCGCCATCTGCGGAATCGGTATCCTGGAAATCTGGTCGGCAACTCACGCCAGCCATTTCGCGGGCATGCAGTGGAGACAAATCTGGTGGATCTGCCTGGGTTTGGCCGGCATGCTGTTGCTCTCGCGCCTCGATTACCACGCCGTGCTCGACAAAGCGCCCATCCTTTACCTGGTCGCGCTGCTGGCCCTCACCGCGGTCCTGGCGGTCGGCCACACGCGATTCGGCGCCAAACGCTGGCTTCCCGTCCTCGGCCAGTTTTTCCAGGTGTCAGAACTCGTCAAGTTGATTATAATTGTGGTACTGGCGCGCTTCTTTAACGAGGTGCGCACAGACCGTCTCTCCTTGGGGGATTTGGTCAAGGCTGGCGTGCTGACCGCGGTGCCATTGGGCTTGATTTTGCTACAACCCGATCTGGGCACGGCCATGGTGCTTGTACCCGTGGCCGTCGTCGGAGCTTTCCTGGCGGGCATCCAATGGAAACACGCGGCGGTGATTCTGCTGGCTGCCGCTATGATGCTGCCCGTCGGCTGGCATGTTCTCAAGCCGTACCAGAAGGAACGCGTGACCTCGTTCCTTCGTCCGGAAGAAGATCCCAAGGGTTCGGGCTACCAGATCCTCCAATCGAAAATCGCCGTCGGCTCGGGAGGCTTCTGGGGCAAGGGGCTCGGCAACGGAAGCCAGAATCAGCTCGGCTTCGTGCCGGTCCGCTATTCCGATTTCATTCTCGCGGCGCTCGCCGAAGAGCTCGGGTTTGCCGGGGTCTTCACGGCGCTGGTACTGTATACGGCTCTGCTGCTGCGGCTGATCCAGAACGCGCAACGCGCGAAAGACCGCGCCGGAATGTTTCTGGTGATGGGCGTGGCGGCGATCCTCGGTTTCCATGTGGTGGTGAACGTGGCCATGGTCATCGGCTACATGCCGGTGACCGGCATTCCCCTGCCGCTCATGAGTTACGGCGGGTCGGCCACATTGTTTGTGTTTCTCGCGCTCGGCTTGGTGATGAATGTCCGCCTTCGGCGATTCGTCAACTGAGCGCGCGCGATTTGGTTCTCCGGCCCGCAGCCCGGTACACCGGGCCAACGCCGCCGGGGCAAAACGGTTTATGAGGCTGCATCGCGTGTCTGAGAAAACCGAAGCAAAATTGCTGGTTTTTCCGGACGTCCTGGCCCGGCCGGGATTCGCGCGCGGAAGCGCCCCCATTCGGGTCGTCGCGATGCCCCTCGAGGAGCTTTCATGTCCAAAGAGCTGGTTATCTCCGCGGCCCCTCATGAGACACGGGTCGCCATTCTCGAAGATGGTTTACTCTGCGAAATTTACATCGAGCGGGAAAAGGAATTTGCGCTAGTCGGAAGTATCTACAAAGGTCGCGTCACGCGCGTGCTGCCCGGCATGCAGTCGGCCTTCGTGGAAATCGGCCTCGATAGCGACGCTTTCCTCTACGTGGGTGACTTCCTCGAAAATCTCGAGGACTACGATCACGTGGTCGCCCCCGCGGAAGGCAAGGTCGAGAAGATGGAGCAGCAGGGCGGCGCGGTGTTCGCGCCGCCGGCGGCGCCCGAACTGTCTCCCGCGCAGCCGCCCGACGTGCAGGAGGAAGAAGAACCCTCGCCGGGCAACGAAGCTCTGCCCGCCTCCTCCTCGCCGGGTTCGCAAGGTGGACCTTCCGGCCGGCCTTTCCGCCAGCAAGGGCCGCCTGCGCGCCCGTTCCAGCGCCAAGGCCAGGACCGTGGTCCCGGCGGAGGCGGATATGCTGGCCACGAGCGCGGCGGCGGGCGCCGACGTGGCGGTGCTGGAAGTGGCGGTGGCGGAGGACGCTGGCGGCGCGGTGGCGGTGGTAACGACCGCCGTCCCGGACGCGATCTGCCTCCGTCGAAGTATGCTTCTCCGCGGCCGTACGTCCCGCGGCCCTATTCGCCGCCCACCGATGAGCCGCCGGTGGACTACGAGCCCGTCATTCTGCCGGGCGAATCGCTCGCGAAGTACAAGGATCGTGTCCCAGGCTCTGCCTCCGCGTCGCCGGCCAATCCAGCGACGGAATCTCCCGCATCGTCCGAGGCGGCCTCCAACCCGAACGTTGCGGCCACGCCAAGTCTGCCTGCGTCGCTCTACGCTACGCCGTCCGAGCCGCTGGTCGCCGACTCCCCGGAGACGCTTACCGAACCGTTTGAAGCTGCCGCAGCGAACGCGCAGCTCGAAACGCCTGACGCCCGGGCCACTGCGGCATCCGAAACCCTCGCGGTCCCTCAGCACGAAAAGCTCGACGCGCAGCACGAACATGCCGAGGCCCCGGAAGCCCCCGGAACGCCCGATCTGACCGAAGATGAAACCTCAGCGCTTGCCGAGCAGCTCGCCGAGGCGCGGCAGGAAGAGGCCAGCGCCGAAGCCGAAGCGGACTCGCACGTTGGCATGCTGGATGAAGAACATCCCCCCGCCCCCGAGAGCGCCGCCGAAGCCGAGGAATTTATCTCCGAAAGCGAGAGCGAAGCGCTCGAAGAGGAGCACGAAGATATCTTAGCGATCGAACCGGACGATGCGGACCACGTCTTGCCGCAAAACGAGGTGGAAGCCGGCGAGCACGAAATCGCGCAGCCCTCTGTCCCCACGGAATCCCAGCCCATGAGCGCGCGTGTTTCCGAACCGCAACGCGCGCGCTTCCAGCGCCCGATGCGCCGCGGTGGCCGTCCGCAGCAGCGCCAGCGCGACCATCGGCACCAGCCCTCGCGCCGCCCGCAACTCATCTCCGAGATGCTCAAGGCCGGCCAGGAGATCATCGTCCAGATCGCCAAGGAGCCGCTGGGCAAGAAGGGCGCGCGCATCACCAGCCACGTAGCCCTGCCGGGCCGCTTCCTGGTCTACATGCCGACCGTGAACCACATCGGCGTCTCGCGGCGCATCGCCTCGGCCGAAGAGCGCTCGCGCCTTCGCCGTGTCGTCAACGAATCGAAGGGAACGTTCCCCGGCGGATTCATCGTCCGCACCGCGGCCGAAGGCGCGCCGGAAGACGAGATTCGCGCCGACGTCGAATTCCTCGGCCGCACCTGGGAAAAAATTCTCGCGCAGGCCGAGCCGCGCAAGGCGCCCGCCCTGCTTCATCGCGACCTCAACCTGGTCGAGCGCATCCTGCGCGATCACGTCAGCAACGATTACACCGCCATCTGGATCGACAACGAGGAGGAGTTCGGCAAGGTGGTGGAATTCATCGGCCGCTTCCAGCCCAAGATGGTCGGCCGCGTCAAGCTTTACACCAAGCCCGCGCCCATCTTCGAGGAGTTCGGCATCCAGCAGGAACTCGACAAGGCCCTCCGGCCGAAGGTCTGGCTCAAATCCGGCGGGTACATCGTCATCAACCATACCGAAGCGCTCGTGGCCATTGACGTGAACACGGGCAAGTACGTCGGGCGCGGCTCGACGCGGCTCGAGGACACCATCGTCAAGACCAACCTCGAAGCCGTGAAGGAGATCGTGCGGCAAATCCGCCTGCGCGACCTGGGCGGCATCATCGTCCTCGACCTGATCGACATGGAGGAGCGCCGCAACCGCGACAAAGTGATGGCCGCGCTCGAGGCCGCCCTGCGAGCCGATCGCGCGCCGTCCAAGGCCCTGGCGTTCAACGAATTCGGCCTGGTCACCGTCACGCGCAAGCGCACCAAGCAAGCTCTCGAGCGCGTGCTCTGCCAGCCGTGCCCCTATTGCAGCGGCTCCGGCATGGTGAAGTCCGTGCCCACGATCTGCTACGAAATACAGGCCGAGGCGCGAAAGATGTCTGCCGATCTCGACTCCACCAGCCTCACGCTGCGTGTGCATCCCGAAATCGCCAAGGCGCTCAAGACCCGCGAGGCCGCACTCATCGAGGAACTCGAACAGCTCACGCGCAAGAGCGTCATCATCCAGGCCGATCCCACGCTCCACTGGGAGCAGTACGACATCTACTGACGGTAGTATCTCGATGAAGTAGCTGCACGAGCACTGGGAACGTCGAAGGAGCAACAACGTGAAATCCTATGTTTTTCGCGTCGTTCTGGAACCGGACGAAGATGTGTGGCGCGCGTTCATTCCCGAGCTCGAAAAGGAAGGCGCCGCCACCTGGGGCAACACTCGGGAAGAAGCGTTGCGCAACATACAGGAAGTCGCTCAGATGGTCATTGAGTCCATCCTGGAGGATGGAGGACCGCTGCCGCCGCGCCTAACGGAGATCGATGAACCTGTTGTCGCCGTCACGGTATGAGCGTCGATTATTCGAAGCTTCGCTCTGCTACGGCTCGCCAGCTAGCGGCGGCTCTCGAAACGGACGGTTTCGGATTACAAAGGCAAAAAGGCAGTCACCGCCACTACCACCATCCCGACGGGCGCCGCGTCACACTTTCCTTCCACCTCCTCGGACACGTTTCGGCGCGGCACTCTGCGGAGCATCGTCGAAATCCAAGCGCGCTGGACTGCGGATGACCTAAGGCGCTTGGGATTGATCCGCTAAAATCGGTTGAACGAACCTTCGTTATTGCAGCGCCCCGAAGTTCTGCATCGAGCCGAGCCCCAGGGGCGTCTGATGCGTCGGCTGATAAAGACCGATCCTGCCGCCGCTCGGCAGCTTGATGGTGGTGCTGGTGCCCCAGGGCTGCTTCTCGATTGCAGCGCAACCGACGCCCTTGGCTTCGAGCGATTTGATCTCCGCCGGCAAATCGTCGCACATCAGGAAAAACGCCGCGCCGAGCATCTCGTGGCCTGCGTAGTCGACCGGCGGGTCGCCGCTCAACGGGTGGACCGCCACCTCGGACGGTGGCAGCGCGAAGATGAGCCAGCCGCCGCCGTCATCCACGTAACGAAACCCCAGAACGTCGCGAAAAAACGCGCGGTCCGCTTCGGCGTCACCGCTATAGAGCAATAAGTGGGCTCCATTGATCATGCGCTTGCTCCTCGAAACGCATTATTACCACAGGTGGCGCAAACATCCACTGACGACCCGCCCAGCAACCCACGCAGTCATCCTGAGCGGCGGGTGCGGGCTCTACCGGGTGTGGACTCTACTTGGAGCCGATGGAAACAAAGAGCCCGTAAAAAAAGCGCCCGATCGCCTCCCCGTTCCGCTTTTCGGAACGTGCGGCCACGCAGTCGAAGAACCTCTCTGTGCCTTTGCAGTGTTGTGCCGGGACCACCGTAGGTCAAACCAAACAGAGGGGTGGCTACTCCCTCGAAGAAGTCCTCGTCCATTTTCTTCAGATACAGGGTCTCATCAATGCGGACACCGACATTGTGCCGGATCATCAAGCCTGCAAGACGCTCTCCATCAATAAGCACGATCTTGAATGGATGGCGCTCGGCGAAGCTCTGAGCTGGCTGAGTGAAATAGGAGGTGGTTACGAACACACCCTTATTTGCTTTGGCCGCCCCGAGACTACCGCTGAATGCCCTGATTTCTGGTTCGCTAACGGCGTTTTCCACAACGTAACGCTTTGCCTGCACGTAAACGCGGTCGAGCCCCAAAGCATCTTGGTCGATTACACCGTCGATGCCTCCGTCGCCGGAACGACCGACAATCTTTCCGGCTTCCTCCCGCGAACCGCCGTAGCCCATTGCGAGAAGGAGTGCGACGATGAGACCTTCAAAAAACGTGGGAGGCGCGGCAAGGATACGGTCAAGAAGTTCCTTCTTGAGCGCCGTCTCGATTTGCTTCACCGTGCTGCGTAGGAGCTCATCTGGAGTTTCCGCTTCCAACGACACCGTGCGCGCCTCACCCACACTGGTGGATGCTTCAGTCCCCGACACCTTGCCGCGTTCCTTAAATTGAATGAATTCGGCAAACTGCGACAAGTATTCGTTGTCAATGCGCGGCGGACCTTCGGCCAAAGACTTCTTCCCTCGGTCGGTGATCTTGAAGTGAGCCCTCCTGGTAGCCTCTAACAGGCCTGCTTGGACGAGGTACGTCTTCGCCCAGCCTACCCGGTTGACAAAGGTAAACTGCTTACCACTCGGCAGAATCTGTTGTTGTTCCTCTTCCGTCAGTCCAAATTCACGTGCAAGCTGCTCAACAACGTCATGGATTCGATGTTCTTTGCCATCGACCGTGGTCTTCAATAGAGGCAACATCAGAGTTTGGTAGTCTGGTATGGCCATTTAGCGCCCGCGCGGTTAACCGCTGTGAAGTCGGGATCATACCACCATGGCAAGGGTCCAAGGGTCGCGCGGAAGATCCCCCATTGCTCAACGCCCGATCAAGGTGGTCAACTTCGGTCCGATCGCATCAATCCACGTGGAGAACCCGATAGCCACGCCGAGATGGGTCACGTGCGTCCCGCGCGCCAGCGGAAGAACCCAACTAGCGCCGCGGGCCGTGCGGCAGTACAGTTTATTCTGTGAGTCCGAAATCAGCAATCGCCCTCCTAGCCGTTTCCATGCCTGTTGTCAGCGAAACCATCGCACCGGATGAACGCAAACATGTTCACGCGGAAATGCGTACGGAGCCTGTCTCCACGACCGCAAGTTACATGGCCGCGTTCGGTAGGACGTTGCGTTCGGTGACGCGGAAAACAAGCAATGGCGTAGTAGGAGAGACATTCCTGTACGAACTTGAGTTGCCTTTCGCTCAAACAATCCAAATCGTCCATCACGTGAAGCGTATACCCGGCTGGCACTTGTGCCGGTGCTGGCAGTTCCGCTTCGTATCGCGCGGCGTTTGCGGGGAATGAACAGGAAGGTTCGATTCAGCTATGGAAGCCGCCCTTGCTGCACAAGCCCGGCCCGCCATACTTTTGCAATAGACAACCATACAAAAATCTCTCCGTGCATCATCCTCAGCTAAACCGCTCCTCCCGAAACGGATCTCCGTAAATGTGGTACCCGTTCTGCTCCCAGAATCCCGGAGTCTCCCGCTCCAGCAACTCGATCCCCCGTACCCACTTCACGCTCTTCCACGCGTAGAGCTGCGGCACCACCAGGCGCAGCGGAAATCCGTGTTCTGGCGCGAGCGGCTCGCCGTCGTGCCTGAGCGCGAATAAACTCGTCGGCCGCAACAAATCCTCGAGCGGCAAATTGGCCGTGTACCCATGCTCCGCATGAACCATCACGTGCCGCGCCTCGGCCTTCGCCTTCACCAGCTTCATCACTTCTGTCGCGGCCACGCCTTCCCAGCGGTTGTCGAAGCGGCTCCAGCGCGTGACGCAATGCATGTCCGCGACCACGGTGATTTGCGGCAGGCGGCCAAACTCCTCCCACGACAGCGTGATCGGCTCTTCCACCAGCCCGAAAATCCGGAAGTCCCACGTGCGCGGGTCGAACGCCGGCACCGGGCCTTCGTGCAAAATCGGCCACTTCAGCGTCAGCGATTGCCCCGGCGGCAAACGCCCCGCCGCCCGCATCTCTCGTTCGCGCTCCCGCCTCCCTCCATCGCTTCCGAAAATCACGGTTCCCCTCCCTTTCGCGGACTATTTCCACAACTTTCCACAGCCCGTTCGAATACGCATCAGTATACCCCTGGACGGCTAGTAGCTTTTCTGGTAACTTACACCGTGACCGTCGCAATCAACCCCTCGTTTCCCGCCGTTTTCGCTCCCGCTGCGCTCAGCCCCTCCGTGCGCTCTTTCCGAACTCCGCCTTCCTCACGACTCCCCGTATTTTCATGCGCTTGCGCACTCTTGGCGCGCTCTTTTGCGCTCTTCAATTCGTCAACCCGCCTGTTTTCAAGCGCTTGCGCACTCTTCGCAAAAATACCCGGGGTGGGGGTGCCTTCATGAGATTGCAGACGCCGTGGTATCATGCTCGAAGCCTCAAAATTTCTCCTAGGAGCATTCATTGACCGCACGCATCCTCGATGGTAACGCTATCCGCAATCAGATCTATTCCGAACTCGAAGCTGAAATCGCCGCACTCCGCTCTATCGGCGTCCGCCCGGGGCTTGCCGCCGTCCTCGTCGGCGATAATCCCGCGTCTAAGCTCTACGTAAAGAGCAAGATCGCCGCCTGCGAAAAACTCGGCCTGGGAAGTTTCATGATCACCCCCCCGGCCTCGATCACCACCGAGGAATTGCTGGCGGTCGTGTACGGTCTCAACCGCCAGGACGACGTGGACGGCATTCTGGTGCAGATGCCGCTTCCCCCGCAGGTGGACGCCAAGAAAATCCTCGATGGGGTGATCCCCGAAAAGGACGTGGACGGCTTTCATCCGATCAACGTGGGCAAACTGGTGGCCGGCCGGCCGAATCTGGTGGCCTGCACGCCCTTCGGCGTGATGGAAATTCTCCGCCGCAGCAATATCCCGCTCGAGGGCGCGAACGCCGTGGTCATGGGCCGCAGCGACATCGTCGGCAAGCCGATGGCCCTCCTGCTGATGCA
>Ga0210394_10001379_pt1 | contig 39440 bp, 50 predicted proteins | sample IncBWC12MmetaG_FD_160121 | JGI IMG/M metagenome (GOLD analysis project Ga0210394, IMG submission 160121) | Forest soil microbial communities from Barre Woods Harvard Forest LTER site, Petersham, Massachusetts, United States - Inc-BW-C-12-M | ecosystem: Environmental > Terrestrial > Soil >... | reverse complement strand
TTTCCGGCAATCGTGCGGACGTCTTCGTTCTTGCCCTTGAACTGGAACGACGAGGTCCGAGCTATGACCTTTAAGTCCGAGGAATGCGCCAGATGGTCAATCAACTCCTCCGATAAGCCATCGGAGAAGTACTCCTGGTCCTTCTTCTCGCTCATGTCCACGAACGGCAGCACCGCGATCGATTTCTCCGGGATCGTGATCTGGGGAGCAACGGATTGAACAGCGTGCACGGACGCTGGTCCTGCCTCTGCGGCATGTTTAGACAGCACGAACCTGTCAATTGCGGCATAGCCGCCCGCGATGACGGCAATCGCCGTGATCAGCATCACGGCAGGTTGCCATCGCCGAGAGGTGCGCGCTGGGCCGTTGGACGGGGTCATCACCTGCGAGGTGGTATGGGCGGAGGGCCGAGAGTGCCCCGGCGCGCGGGATTGTCCAGGCGACAACAGACGCAAGACGCGCTCGACAAAAGCGGGCGGCGTGTGCCCGTCGGGCAGACGGGTCCATTGCACAGCCCGAAACGACTCCGGCACCTCGGCTTCTTGGTCTTTCGTGTCATCGATGACGACCGGCACGAGAAAGGACTTGCCGTCCGCCATGTCGTGAGTGCGATCGACCGCAAGTTTCCACTCACGCCTGAAATAACCTTCCAGCCGTTCCTGCGTAGTGCTCGAGATGATCGGAACGAATAGAGTGCAATCGTGGATGTGCTTCCTGATTTGACGGTCCCAGGCATCACCGCCTCGCAACTCGCTTTGGTCGAACCACACCACGATGCCGGCGGATTGAAGCGCGTTGCAAATATGCCGCGCGGCTTCCGCATCCTGCGAGGCATAGCTCAGGAATACCGCTTTCGAAGACTCGGTCATGGGCGAGCACGCGTGTCCGTGAATTCGGACGAACCGCTTGATCTTGTGCTCATGAGCATCCCTGAAGGATGCGTGAGAGGCACTTTTAGCGCAAATGCTTGACGGAAGTCAGACTGCGACCGTCGTGCCACTCAATTCGGAAACTTCAACTTGCGCTCGATCGCCTGGAAGCGAGGGTCGTTGCGGAGTGGATCGAGGAGCGGATCCAACTTCAGAAAGATCAACCCAGGATCGCGTACCTGCACGGCCGTCTCGAGCCATTCCAGCGACTTGAGCCTATTCCCCCACTGGGCGTAGACGGTCGCGTACTGGTACGCCACGGTATCGCCGTTCGCTGCCTTCAACTTCGCCAGTTCGGCCTCCGCGTCGGCGTGCCGCCCAAGCTTGTCGTACACGACTGCCAGACACCACTGGGTTAGCCAATAGTCCGGTTTGGCTTCGCATGACGCGCGCGCACTCTGGAGGTTGCCGAGCGCGTAGTAGGCGAGGCCGCGACCGCCAAGGGTTCGGCCATTGTCGGGTTCGAGCGCCAAGGCGGCGTCGTACGCAGCTACCGAGGATCGAGGCGGATCGCTTCAGTGAACGCACCGATCGCGCTCTGAAGACCTTCCGCATCGCCCACCGACCGGTATAAGGGCTTCGAACCCCGGAGATAGGCATCGAATGCGGCTGGATTGTGAGTTCCGCCTAGCTCGATCTTCGCCGAGATATCCCCAAGCAGCGTGACTTTGAGGGCAGTCGCAACAGCCGTTGCGATCTCGGCCTGAAGTTTCAGCACGTCGCCCAAGTCCCGGTCGTAGGTCCTCGACCATAGATGAAATCCCGTGACTGCGTCGATGAGCTGCGCGGTAACGCGGACCGTATTCGCCGAGCGCCGCACGCTGCCTTCGAGGACCGTGGCGACGTTGAGTTTGTGCGCAACGGTGACAATGTCCGGGTGCTCTTTGAATGAGAAGGACGAGGTGCGAGCGGCGACCTGCAGCTCCTCGATCTCGGCCAGAGAATTGAGCAGCTCCTCGGTGAGTCCATCTGAGAAGTACTCCTGCTCCTTATCGCCGCTTAAGTTTACGAACGGCAGCACCGCGATGGAATGTGGCGGCGGGGTGAAGGCGGCCGTTGCAGGTGTTGCAGGCGCAGATGGCGTCGTGGCGGATGTCGTCGACGGAGCTGTCGCTTCGTGCTTTGAGCCCCACGGTTTGTCGATCAGCAGGTATGCGAGCGCCGCGACGGCTAGCGCAGCGATGGTGACCGGAACGCCGCGCCGCAACGGCGACGGCCCACCAAGAGTCGGAAGGATGGGCGCAGCGCCCGACCCGGATGCCGCCGCGGGCTGCTGGGTGCTGATCGCAGGCTCCGGCGACAACAGGCGCTTGATGCGTGCGACGAAATCGGGATGCACTTCGCCGCCAAGTAAGCGGGCCCACTGCACGCGGTGAAACGACTCCGGCACGTCCGTGCCTGCGCCGGGCGCCGCGTCCAGGCACACTGGCACGATGAACGGCCGGTCGCGGGCCATCATGTGCGTGCGCTGATCCGCAAGATCCCACTCAAGCCGAAAATAGCCCTCATGCCGCGAAGCGGTGTTTGCCGAGATGAGGGGAATGAATAGCGCACAATCGTGGATCTGGCGCCGGATCTTTTGATCCCAAATGTCCCCGCCCAGCAGCTCGCTCTGGTCAAGCCAGACCTCAATTCCGGCGGTACGGAGCGATTCGCAAATACGCCGGGCGTCCGCGGCGTCCTGCGAGGCGTAGCTCAAGAATACGGCCTCGGCCGGTGCAGTCATCTGGCGAGAATGCCCTAAGGGGCCGGGCTCAGGCAACGTAGGTCGAAAGCGCCTGTCTCGTGAGCCGACATTGGGACTGGCGGTTCTAAAATCGGCGACCCAAGCCTTTGAAGTGAAATTGGTAAACTAAAAAGAGCGTGAAGAATCTAGCCAGCAAAACTGCCCTCGGATACACGCAACTCATCACCGTTCTGGGAGTGCTGCTTTTGGCTCCAGCATGGACACTCGATTATTGGCAGGCGTGGGTGTACTTGTTCGTCTTTGCGGCGTCATCCGCGTTGATTACCACATATCTATGGAAGAGAGATCCGAATCTTCTCGAGCGCCGAATTAACGCGGGTCCGCGAGCCGAGAATGAGAAAATCCAAAAGCTGATACAGCTTCTAGCATCCTTCGTATTCATTGGCGTGATGGTCCTTCCTTCGCTCGATCATCGCTTTTCGTGGTCTGCGGTGCCGTTGCCAGTAGTGGTCGGGGGCGACATCTTGGTGGCGCTCGGATTTTTCATCGTGTTCCTTGTGTTCAAGGAGAATACGTTTTCGGCCGCAACGATTTCAGTGACCCCTGGCCAAAAAGTTGTTTCGACGGGGCCATACGCGGTAGTTCGTCATCCCATGTATTCAGGAGCGCTTGTCATGCTCATTGGTACGCCTCTTGCGCTCGGATCATGGTGGGGGTTCCTGATGTTCATTCAGATGGCCTTCATCATCGCGTGGCGAGCTCGCGACGAGGAGCGGTTTCTCTTCAAAAATCTATCCGGCTACAAGGAATACTGTCAGGTAGTTAAATATCGTCTGGTGCCGTTCGTTTGGTAGCTGGTTTCAAGGCGGCGTCCGACGCTTCCGCCATTGATCGGCGAATTGGCCCTTGATGACCGTAAAACCATTTTGTGGCGCGGCACTCGGCGGCCGGCGCGGCCACTGGCATAATAACTTCGCACCGGAACGACAAGACAGTCTTCGGTAGGGAGGGCAGAAATGCGCTATGTTCCAGGCGCGCTGCTGATCGCACTCGCGTGCGTGGCAACGGCGCATGCCGCTCCCGATCTCATGTTAATCAACGGCAAGGTGTTCACTTCGGATGCGGGCCAACCAATTGCCGAAGCCTTCGCCGTCACAGCGGGCCGTTTCACGGCGGTCGGCAGTACGGCGGCTGTACGTCGGCTTGCCGGGCCCTCGACGCGTATCGTCGATGCCGGTGGGCGCCGGGTCATACCCGGCTTGATCGATGCGCACATGCATATCGATCCAGCGCCTCCCGGGCGGCCCATCGCGCTCCCCGCACATCCATCTCCCGACTCTGAGGCGATATTGACGGCCATCGCGGCGGCCGGGCGGTCCGGGCCGGGCTGGCTGTGGGCTGATATGAGCGTGGAAGCATTCAACGACCCAAGAGTGAACCGGGACACGCTCGATGCGGCCGCGCCGGTGAATCCGGTGATGCTTGTGGTCACTCCAGGTCACACCGTACTACTCAATTCCAGAGCGCTCGAGGCTCTGGGTATCGAAGACGACATCGAAGATCCCATCGGGGGTCGCTGGGGCCGAGATGCGGCAGGGCGGTTGAGCGGCAGAGCGTATGAAAGTGCATTCACGCTGGTCAGTCGTCGTGCGGCAGCGTTGGATCCAAACGTGGCGCTTGCGGCAGCGCTGATACGGCGAACCGCTGAGGTGTACCTGCGCTGGGGCGTCACCTCGGTGGATCTGATGGCGCAAGCAGCGACGCTCGCCGAGACGCGCGCAGCCTTGGAGCGGGCGCAAGTTCCAATGCGATGGACCGTCTATGCCTGGGGACTGCCGCAGCACGACATTGGGGACGCCTGGAGAGAAGTGGATACCGACGGGGGCAGGTGGCCCAACCTCGCACGGTTGGGCGGGTCGAAATGGATTTTGGATGGTACTCCGATAGATCGCGGCGCCTTCCTGCTCGAAGATTATGCCGATCAACCAGGTTGGCGAGGGCGCTGTGATTTTACGGAACCGCAGCTGCGGCAGATCCTGCGCGGAGCGATTGCGAGTTCACACCAAGTGGCCTTGCACACTGCTGGTGACGGTACGGCGGAACTCGTGCTGCGCCTCATGGAGCAGCTCGCGCCCGCGGCGCGATGGGAAAAAGTACGCGTGCGGATGGAGCATGGCGACGGCGTCTATGCTGACCGAATCGCGCGTACCGCGAATCTCGGAATCGTCGTCGTGCAGAATCCCATGCATCTCGGCGAATTTGTAGCGGACGGCAGCCGGACGTACCAGGCTGCACGTTGGGGAAGGCGCGCCAAGCAGTTTCAGCCGCTGAAAAGCCTGCTTACCGCCGGCATCCACCTCGCATTTGGATCAGATTCCTCGAACGCCGGTACGGACGCGAATCCGTTCCTTAATGTCATGGTGGCCGCCTCCGACCCGCTGCGACCCAGTGAAGCGATCACAAGGGAGGAAGCGCTCATTGCCTACACCGCAGGGAGTGCTTACGCGGAAAGCCAGGAGCAAATCAAAGGGAAGATTAAACCCGGTTTCGCGGCCGACTGGGTCGTGTTGTCTCAGGACATACTGACCATACCTCTCGATGCGCTGCAGGCTACCGCGAGCCTCTTAACGGTCGTCGGGGGTGTTGTCGTCTTTGCCGATGGACCGTGGCGGAATCTGCTCGTTCAGTAGCGCCGCGATCCCTATTTCGGGCCGGGCGCCGACTGCACCGAAATGGCGAGCGCCTCTGTATAGACCACTTCGATCTCGTCGCCCTTCGTGATGGCTTTGAGCTGCACCGGGTCGAGCACTTGAACATCGTACTCGTTGCCCAGGGGGCCGCGCAGAGTGACGAATTGTTTTTTGAGGTTGACCGCTACGACCGTTGCGAAGGCGGTCACCTTGCGGCCGACCGCCCCGCCCGGCTTCATGCCCTTGGGCGAGCGGATCATCGCCGTTTCCGCGCTCGCCGGCAGATCGCTGGCGGTGCCACGCTTCTTGAGCTGCAAGGAGATCGCTTCGGTATATTCGGCGGTCACCTTGTCTCCGACCTTCACCTGATCGAGATTCCTCGCTTGATCGCTCACATTGACCTTGTGCATCTTACCCTGCGAATCGATCAGCAACAGATCACGGCTGCCCATGTCGATCGATACCACGGTGGCCGTCATCTTGAGGGTTTCGCTCGCCCCGACCTTACCGGGGGCCGTGGCCACGTCCGCAGTGGCCGTCTGCGCGTGGGCGGCAAGCGGCGCGGCGCCGATCAGAATCGCCGAGATTGCAAACGCAATCATGGATGTGCCGAATTTCATTGTTGATGTCTCCGATTGTTCAAATAGGATCCTCGGTGCCGAGTCGGCAGTCCCTTCGCGGGCCTGCCCCTCATGCGGGTTCGCCTGTTAACTTGGAGTCGGCGGCTGGCCCGGGCTATTGGACCTTCGTCCCACCGGATCGCCGAAAGTGTCGCCATCTCGATGGCCACTCGCGAGACGATGGGGGCTTTGGACTCACGCCGGGAGGGTCCGCCCTCGGGTCTCGATGATCACGAAGCGGGCGAGCAATGCCGCAGTCAGCGGGATGGCAGCCAGCCAGAACAGGGCGCGGGTAATTGGCGTGCTGTGCAGAAAAGCGAGCCAGGTGTTATCCAGTGGTAAGGTGAGGAGCCATGATTCAGGAACAGTGGACTCGAGTAGACCAGTACTTTACCGATATCCTGGTGCGCCCCGATCCGATGTTGGAGGCCGCGCTGAAGGCAAGCGACGCTGCGGGTCTACCGCAAATTCAGGTCGCTTCAAACCAGGGCAAGTTTCTGATGCTTCTCGCGCGCGCACAGGGCGCGCGTAGAATTCTGGAGATTGGAACCCTGGGTGGCTACAGCACGATCTGGCTCGCGCGCGCGCTTCAGTCGGATGGACGGCTGATCACGCTGGAAGCCGTCCCTACCCACGCCAAAGTGGCCCGCGAAAATATCGATCGTGCGGGGTTCGCCGAGAATGTGGAGGTGCGGCTCGGCCGAGCGTTGGAAACTCTGCCGCAGCTCGCTGCAGAGAGGCTCGGCCCATTCGATTTCATTTTCCTCGACGCCGATAAGCGGACGTATCCTGAGTACTTGGAATGGTGCATCAAGCTGTCGCGCCGCGGAACGATGATGGTTGCCGATAATGTCGTTCGTGGCGGAGCGGTGATCGATACCGCGAGCCGCGATGCCGACGTGCAGGGTGTGCGCCGTTTCCTCGAGATGCTTTCAACAGACGCGCGCGTCAGTGCCACCGCGATTCAAACGGTGGGCGCCAAAGGCTACGACGGGATCGCCGTGGCTGTCATGACGAAGGATCCGTAAGCCTGCCGGTACGAGTTGCTATACTCATTCGGGTTAATTAGTGCCGTAGCCAATTATTCGCTAAATCTTATGAGCAGCCAATCGACCGTTGCGTTCACTAGAGAGCAACTGTATCAGCGTGTCTGGTCGAGGCCGTTGAGCCTGGTTGCCAGGGAAGTCGGCGTCAGCGGCAATGCATTGGCGAAAATATGTAGTCGGATGTTGGTGCCGTACCCGTCACGCGGTTATTGGGCAAAAGTAAGAGGCGGCAAGTCTCCGGTTCGTCCGTCGTTGCCTGCGGCACCGGAAGTCAACATGCGGAGGGTCACGATTTCATCTGAACGCGCAGCATCGCGCCGAACTAGAACACGGTTAAAGCCATCCGAGCGGCGCAAGCAACTCACCGAGGTCGCGAAGGAAATCATACTCAGTGAAGGCATGCACGCCGCAACGATGAAACGCATCGCAGCGCAAGCGGGCGTCAGCGAAACGCAGGCGTACAATTATTTTGCAAGCCAGGAGAAATTGTTCGTAGCGCTGGCAATCGGCGAAACGGCCAAGATACGAGCAGCGCAGATGGCTGACGTTTCACAATTCAAGGATCACTATGCGCAAGTGATAGCATCAACGCGCACGTATCTGCGACAAATCGATCGTCGCAGCGATTTATTGCAAATGCTGCTAAGAAATCCGCAGGTTCGTGCCGGGTTGAGGGAAGAGAATCGCAAACAAGGCAACACCGACCGCAATGTGCATGCTCAACACCTGGTTGAACTGTACGGCATACCGTGGGAAGTTGCTGTCGGCTGCACGGTAATCCTGTCGAGATTGTGCGGCCGCGCTGCGAAACTCATCTCCGATAAGAGAATAATGCTTGAACCGGCGGAGCGCATGTGTCTTGCCATCGTGTTGCGCGGCTCACGCGGAGTGATCGGGGCTTATCGTGACGCGGCCAGGCGATCGCAGGGCTCGCACGCTGCTTAGCATCAGCGCATGACATAGTTGTCGAGCGGTTGGCGAATCCAACTCCTTGTGAAACGCGAGACTGCCCGCTTCTTCCGGAATTGCCGCAATCATTTCGATTGCTGCGAGGATTTGTTTCTCGGGCAGCTTGAGAGTTCTGCGCGCCAACCGAACGAGGCGCCGTAGGATTGCATGGCCAACCCGCGTTGCCTCGGGGTCGATATGTTCGGCCAGGTACAAGTCGGTCATGAGAATGTGAAGCAGGGGACCGCGTTGCGCCACGTGCTCAAAGTAGAGCATGCCGCATAAAATCGCGGCCGGCTCCAAGTCGCTCAATCGAGCCGCGGTCTCGACTCCCGCGCTGGCAAGGCCCGCAATTTCGCGCTGCAGCAGCCCGTTAAAGAGTTCAAATTGTGTCGTGAAGTACGCATAGAAAAGCGCCTTGCTGGCGCGCGCAGACTGAGCCAGTGCTTCGATTGACAGCGGTAGATATCCCTGTTTGACGATCATCTTCGCGGCAGCGTCCATAATCTGTTCGCGACGTAACTGCGGGGTCAATCTCCTTCTTTGCTTTGCAACGCCGGCGTGTTTTTTCATTGCGCGAACAACTTCGCCACGTACGCGCTGTTTTGCCATGATTAGGTTATAGCTTGGGAGTTGGGCGGTCGCAAGGATCGCAGCCAGGGTTAGGTTCATCGTCAGTGCTAGGTATGATTGCTGCGCGGCGCGGCGCGGCGTGCGGCGCCAACACATGGCATTGAGCTAGGGGATGTTGTGTAATGAAAAATCGGCCCTCGCTTACTTCAGAACAGGCGGACGCGGCGGCAGCCGGACGGCGATCGCTGTTGACTATGGGCATAAGCGTATCGCTCGCGGCAGCTTTCATTTGCGTAAGGTCCGTGCTTGCAGCAGGTTGTACGGATCCGGATGATCTCAGCGGCGCCGATGCGGCGTTACGCAAATCGGTCGAATATGCGGACTTCTCTTCGGATGAGAAAAAGACATGCCGCGGTTGCGCCTTTTTTAAGGCAGGAACTGGCCCATGTGGCACGTGTCAGATTCTCAGCGGCCTCGTGAACGCCGACGGACACTGCACGTCGTGGAGCGCCAAGTGATCCATAACTTGCCAATGTGTGACATGGGCGCCACGCTGCCAAAGCGGACGTCAATTCACACTGCTGCGCGGCAGCGGCAGGGACGCAAGATAGGCGATAATATCGGCGCGATCTTTCGCGTCCGGAACCGCTTTGTACATCAAAGTGCCGGGAACGAAGTCTTTCGGGGACTTCAGAAACAAATCCAAATTCGCCGGCGTCCAAGTGAGGGATTTCCTGGCTTTTAGCGCATCGCTGTAGCCGTCAAAGGAATCGATGCTCGCGAAGGGTCGGCCAATGATGCCGCGCAGAGTCGGAGCGGTGGCGGCAGCACCGTGGCACTCCTCGCAGACTGAGTCGAAGATTTCAGCACCTGCGTTGGCATCCCCGGAGACGGCAGTCCCCGTTGATGTGGCCGCCGCAGGGGAAGTTTGGGCGCCTGCTTTCCATGCAAGAATCGAGCTCGCAGCACAAATTGCCGTGAGCAAGAAAGCGGCAGTGAGCGACCTCTTGACAGTGAACATGCAATTAGCCCCGTGATGGCAAGCCACCCAGTGGGCAGCAAGTTTACGCACAAACTGACGATCGCTCCAATAGCCAATCCTTGCTTAACCCAACCCATTTGGGCAAATACTGCTGCGTCGCAGCAAGAAGACTTGCGATTCCCTCATGGCACTTCCATCGCTATTGACGACGACCCCAATAGTGGGCTACGGTCCGTCAGAGTCGAGCGGCGCGGGCTACACTGTGGGAGATCAATTGCTTAAGAATTCCGGTGTACTCTGCGTGACACTCGTTGCGCTGCTGCTCGCGGGAATGCTTAGGCCCGCGGCCGCCTCCACCAGCGCCGTTACCCAGCAACCATCCTCGGACCTCAAGCCGATCAAGGTGGCATTTCGTCGAATCACCGAAAGCCAATACCGGCATACGATTGCCGACGTTTTCGGTTCCGACATCCAAATCAACGCACGCTTCGAGCCGGAGAAGCGCGACGAGGGATTGCTTGCGATCGGCACCCCGCAGCTTTCACTGACCTCCTCCGGATTCGAGCAATACTTTGCGCTTGCAAGCGCAATCTCCGAACAGGCCCTGAGCGAAACGAAGCGCGATGCCATCGTCGGCTGCAAGCCGGCCGACACGGCAAGAGCCGACGAAGCCTGTGCGCGAAAATTCGTTGCGAAGTACGGCGAGCGGCTATTTCGTCGTCCGCTAACCGACGTTGAAGTTGCAGTGCGCCTGAAATCGGCATCAGTGGGCGCTCAGCAATCAAGCGATTTTTACGGCGGCCTTAAACTCGCCCTCACGAGTCTCCTAGTCGCGCCAGAGTTTCTCTTTAGAGTCGAGACCGCGGAACCCGATCCGGTCAATCCGCAGCAATATCGACTCGACGCCTACACCAAGGCCTCACGAATAGCGTTTCTGCTGTGGGATACGTCGCCCGATGAGGAACTTCTCGCGGCGGCGCGCAGCGGCGCCATCCACACGGAGGCTGGACTTAAAGGCCAGCTCACTCGGTTGATTTCCTCTCCTCGCTATGAACAGGGTGCGCGCGCCTTCTTCACGGATATGTTGCAGCTCGATGGGTTTGAGAATGTCGTGAAGGATCCGGCGATCTATCCCAAGTTCAACCAATCGATCGCCGATGGTGCGATGGAGCAGACCCTGAAGACCACCATCGATCTCCTGATCACCAAGAAACGGGATTATCGCGAGCTTTTTACATCGAACGAGACGTTCATCAATCGACCTTTGGCATCGGTGTACAACGTGCCGTACCTCTCAGCGGGCAATTGGGTGGCGTACACCTTTTCGCCATCCTCCGAACGAGCTGGAATTCTCACACAAGTAAGCTTTCTCTCGCTCTTCTCTCATCCGGGAACTTCCTCGCCGACCAAACGCGGCATCAAAGTCAACGAGATTTTCAAATGCGAACCCACGCCCAATCCGCCGGCGGATGTGGATTTCTCAAAAGTCAAAGATAGTACCAATGGCACGATTCGCGGCCGGCTGCTCGATCACATGGAAAACGCGGGGTGCACTGTCTGCCATCGCCGCAGCGATCCACCCGGACTCGCACTTGAACATTTTGACGGATTGGGGCAACTGCGGACCACTGAGAACGGCGTACCAATTGATGTTAGTGCCGATCTTAGCGGCGTGAAACTGGTGGGTGCGGAAGGGCTTGCGAAGTTCCTACACGATGATCCGAAAGTTCCCGCGTGCCTGGTCCGCAATGTGTACGCTTATGGCGTGGGTCGCAAGACCGGTATTCGCGAAGAGGACTACCTTGCAGATCAAACGAAAATCTTCGCAAACAATGGCTATCGCGTGCCGGACTTGATGGTGCAGATCGCCTCGAGCCCGGAGTTTTTCAAAGTGACGGGATCGAGCGGGGCACGGACTGCGGCTTTGACGCCCGCCGCCGCAACTGTTCAAGGAGTCCATCCATGAGTTTTCGCTTTGATCGCCGCTCCGTCTTGCGTGGCATGTTGGGCGGCACCGCCGTTTATATGGGCCTTCCCGTTCTTGATGTCTTCCTCAACGGCAACGGTTCGGCGTACGCCAACGGCGCCAAATTGCCGGTACGATTCGGCACTTATTTCTGGGGCCTTGGGCTCACCGATACGCCGACCGGCGGCACGCGTTGGGTGCCAACGAAGACGGGTCCCGGTTATGAAATCATGCCTGAACTCGAATCATTGTCGGTGGTGAAGGACAAGGTCTCGGTCTTTTCGGGCTTTCGCGCAATCGCCGATGCTAAGGCCAACCAGGTTCATTGGAGCGGCCACGCATCGATTTTGACCGGCATCGCACCGGCGTTGGCGAGCCGCTTCGACGGACCGACTTTCGATACAAGGATTGCCGATGCGATCGGGACGTCGACGCGCTACAAGATGATCGACGTCGACGCTTCTCTTTCGCGCCACCCGGTGAGTTATTCCACCCGCACAGGAACCACGTTTGCCTCGCCGGAGACGACGGCGCTTGGCCTATACACCCGATTGTTCGGGCCCGGCTTCCAGGATCCGAACAGCGCCAACTGGAAACCGGATCCTTCGATCATGTTGCGTCAGAGCGTCCTTTCCGCCGTCAAGGATCAGCGCGACGCGCTGATGGCGGGTGTCGGCAAGGCTGATCAAGTCAAACTCGATCAATATTTCAACTCCGTGCGCGAGATGGAAAATCAGCTCGCGGTACAACTACAGAAGCCGGATAAATGCGAAGCCTGTGTTGTCCCCGCTGCGCCGAACGAGGGGCCGCGCTCGGCCTCGGTGGATGTGGTGAACGCCAACACCAAGACGATGGCGAAGCTCTTGGCGATGGGCCTCGTGTGCAATCAAACGCGGGTGTTCACGTTTGTTCACACGGCGGGCTCTTCGGAAACCTACGTCGCGGGCCAAAGCAAAATCTATCACCAGATCACGCACGATGAGCCGACGGACGCGCAGCTGGGCTATCAGCCTGAGACGAGCAAAATTGCCGGCATGGTCATGCAGGCCTTCGGTGATTTTCTCGTCGAAATGAACGCAATCAAGGAAGGCGACGGCACACTGCTCGACCACATGCTGGTCATGGGATTCAGCGATACTGGCTATGCGAAGATTCACTCCATCGAAAATATACCGATGTTTCTCGCAGGCGGAGCCGGCGGTAAGCACAAGGCAGGTCAGCACATTCACACTGCCGGCGATTCGGTTACGCGCGTCTCGCTCACGGCGATGCAGCTGGTGGGGGCGCCCGTGGGCGAGTTTGGAACGGGCACCATGAAAACTTCGCGGCCAATCTCGGAAGTGATGGCATGAGGACGGGGCGCCAATTCGCGGCCGCCATATCCGCCATGACGGTGGCCACGGCTGTTTCGGGTCCTGCACTTGCGGCATGGACCAAGTCCTACGTCGTTGAGTGGAACGAACCGGCGATGTACTACGGCGCCAAGAGCGGCGTTATCGATCCAGGAACGGATTGTCCAAAAGGCACGAATCCGGAAATCGACTGGATCAAGGTGCTCATGGATTCCGGCTACACGCGGGAAGAAGCACAGTGGTTGCGCAATCCAGCGAATCCGACACGCAGTCCGATTCACGGCCAGAATCAAATGGCGTTTCGCGGCAAAGATCGTGCGAATGTCTACACAACTCCAACCTCGACGCCTGATCCGGGGCTCGTCGGCGTATCCGGCACCATCGCCGAAGGTCTCAATCTAGATGACGATGTGAAGACGGGCTTTACGAGTCCGACCGGCGAGAGAGGTATCGACAACAACTTCTACAAGGCTCTCGGATGCTGGAAGACCTATCGCGGACCGCCGCGGCTTTCAAGCGGCGCTCTGACATTCAACGACTCGATGCGCAACGGTTCATGGACCACGGTCATCGTGGTTTCCGGTAAGGGCGCCGATCCGATGAACGACAGGAACGTCAAAGTCGGCTTTTACGTGAGCGACGACAAGATGGTGAAGGACGGCATCGGCAACATTGCCCGCGATTACTCCTTCCGCATCAAACCGCACGCGAAGTACGAAGGCATTGTGCCAGCGCGCTCCGTTAAGGGCAGAATCATTTCAACTCGTCCCGCCGATATCATGTTGCGCAATCCAGCGTACGACCGAGATCTGCAATTGCTGCGCGCCCGCATTGATCTGACGATACAACCCGATGGCGCTTTAAAGGGCTATGTCGGCGGCTATCGCCCGTGGGAACCGATCTATCGGGGTTGGGTGAACGCACGCGGGCCTGTAATCGAAGCGCTGACGTGGGTGCAGTTGCCCGCGGTTTACTACGCCCTGAAGCGCAATGCGGACTACAGTCCAAAGGGATCGAAGGGGGAAAAGACGCACATTTCGTACGCTCTGCGCGTGAGTGCGATTCCTGCTTACGTCTTGACGCCGGACGCGACCCAGGTTGCCAATTCGGTCGAATCTTATAAGGCGATCGCGGCGCAGGAACCCGAGCGTGTAACCGGCCTCTTTGCCCTCGTCGTCGACGGGATCGTTCCCGATCGGAACGCGAAGATTCAGGCCGGACCGAATGCCGTGATTCTGCCGCCGGCCTCTGTCGGCAATACTGCTGAAACTGCCAAACAATAAATACTCGGGAGTAGCATCCTTGAACCGTCGCAGGATTCTCGCCGGGATTGTCGGCACCAGCCTTTTTGCACCTCTTGCACTGGCCCAGGCGGTGCCTCCGCTGGCGGACGATGTAAAGCCCATTCGAGTCTCGGGACTGGGAATCAAGGTGAGCGACCTCGAGCGTTCGAAAAAATTCTACACAGAAGTGCTCGGCCTGAAGATCGGCGCGAGAGTGCCCGCGCAAGGCGAAGCCGTCGAGTATCTACTTGGAATGACGGGCGATATCCGCGCGGACACGCTGATCGTTATTCGCAAAGGCGAAGTTAGACCGGGCGCAACGGACTTCGGCACCATTACCATCGTCGTGCCGAGCGGCCGCAAGATGGCCGAGCGCGCCGTCGCTGCCGGGTACACCACTGCTCGACCAATCGTCGACGGCACCAACTTCCTGAAGGATCCCGACGGATATACCATCGAGCTCTATCAGCGACCGGCGCCGCGGGCGCCTCAATAGGACTTGGGCTTCCACGCGGGATGAGCTTGCTCAATCCAAACTCCCTTGAGCCGACTCCCACGCACTGAAAGCGCGGACTAGAAACACGACGAAGGCGACGATTCCAACAATCACAGCGGTCAGAGCAATGGCCACACCCAATTCAACGTTGGGAATGCCGAAGCCGACGATGCTGGTCGGCTTGCGTTCGATGATTTCAACTTTCACGGGCGCCTCCGTTTTAGGGTGATGAACGGCGGCATTCTTTCCTGATTTCCCGTGGCGCTCCTGATCGGGCTTGCGGATTATCTGACCAGGGTTGCGCTTCGCGGAACGCAATGGGGACTGAGGTGTGTGTGCGGGCCGCTGACTAGGCGACGCTATAATCCATGTTGCGCAGGTCGGTCAGCAGGTCCGGCCCGGTGGGGTTCCAGCCCAGTTGTTGGCGCGTCAGCGCGCTGGAGGCCGCAAGATCGATCGTGGCGAGGTGCGCCATCCAGCCGAAGTACTCGGGCGCCTGCTCCGGTGTGATCGACTCGACCGGCATCTTCAACCCCATGCCGATCACCTCGGCGATGTCGCGCAGTGCAACACCTTCCTCGCCGACGGCGTTGTAGCGCGCGCCTGCCTGGCCCTTCTCGAGCGCCAGCCGGTAAAGCCGGACAGCGTCGGAGACGTGCACGGCCGGCAAGCGGTTCTTGCCCTCACCGACATACGCCACCCGGCCCTGTTGCCGCGCCGTCTGGATATGATATGTGACCCGCCCCTGCTTGCGCGTGTCGTGCACCTGCGGCAGCCGCATCACCATCACGCGCCCGCCGTTGGCGATGAGGGCGTCGGCCGCCTCCTCGGAGGCTGCGCGGGGGAACTCGGCCGAGGTGACGTGATCGTCGGTCTCTACCGCCGGACCGCCGGTCTTTGAGCGCGCGAGGCCCGTGCCGGAGGTGATGACGAACGGCCGGCCCGAGCCGGCCAGCACCTCGCCCAGCGTCTCGATGACCTTGCGGTCGTCCTCGCTGTTCTGCTTTAAGTTGGAGAAATCGTGGTTGAAGGCCGCGTGGATGACGCCGTCGGCCGCCTCTGCGGCGGTGCGCAGGCGGTCCCGGTCGTTCACGTCGCCGCGGAAGACCTCCGCCCCGGCACGGGTGAGTGCCTCGGCGCCGGCGCTCGAACGGCTGAGCCCGAGCACCTGATGGCCTGCGTTGATGAGTTCCGGAACGAGTAAGGAGCCGATAAAGCCGGTGGCGCCTGTCAGAAACACTCGCATCCTGCACCTCTTGTGCCGCCGAAATGTATTGCCGTCGAAAGGCGACTCTCACGACCGGCGAAATCTCGGCCTCGCCGGCCATTGTGCTCGATGTTGAGGTAAAGCACTGAGGCTATTGAATTCGCTGCAAAAGAATGCGGCTCGGAGGATGTTTTGCGCGCCCTGATCGCCGCTGCTTCCAGAAATGTGAACAAAATTCGAGCAACTTTAATTGGAATAGCACATGATTTGACAAAATCCTGAATCAAAAATACTCCGTGAACAGGACGTTGAAGAGGGTGCACCGGAATATCGTCAATCACGAGCTCCTCATGCGCGCATCGACCGATCGCGTGCAAAAAGCGCTATACAGCGACAATCCCAACGAACAATTGGTCGCCAGGCGTCTTCTGGAGAGCCCGGCAGCATTTCAGACTTGGGAGATTGAACATTCCGGACTGATGCGCGAAGTCGCGACCGGCTTCAGGCGCACGCAGGCGGCCCTGCTTAAAAAGGCGACATTTCGGCTGATCCATCGCAAGGCGCTGTTCGAATACTTACGCGACGGGCGAGTTCAGGGCAATGCGCGCCGACGCATCGTCGTCTCTTTCCATCCGACGCAGGATTACACCCGGTCCATCATTGCGGAACATGGACTGTATTTTCGCAAGGCCTGCAGTTTTCTGTGCGCGAGCCACGTCGGCGGCAAAGTCGTGCGCGATCCAGGCTTTTTCGATCCCTTGAGGCGCTATCAGGAACTCTACGCCGAGTACTTCCAAATTTTCTGCCGCACGCATTTCGGTACGGACTCCGCCGATACGGCACCACAGAGTGTGTTGCTGCCGTTGCTAAAACATCAGCTCGAAGAGTGCCGCGGAGCAATCATGAATCCGCGACCGCAAACCGAGTGGCTGGTGCGCGAAGCCGAATTGCGCCAGCCCACCGGCAATGCCTACGGCGCCGCCCAGGTCGAATCCTTGAGCTGCTCGTCCATGGCTTTGCCTGGGGCGCATTGGTCCGAATAGTATGCGCCCTGCAGACCCCCTATTTCCCCGCGCTGCTGGTAGATGATGTTGTAATACTCCAGGGCGTTCCTTTTTGCGGTGCCATCGGCAACACCGAGTAGCTTGGCCGCACGGTAATTCCGCTGGACCGCCTCGCATTCGGTCAAAGCTTCGTTGAGTTCGCCACGTACGTGCATGCTCTCGTGAGTGAACATATCCAGACTCTCGAGTTCTTCATCAGTAGCGCGGTTAGGATGGCGTAGGTAGGACATCAAGGTGCCGCACCAGGGTTTTTGGATGACGATTCTCCCGGTTTTCGGATTGGCATGACCTGCGGCCAGCATCTCCGGATCAAGCATCGTATCGAAGGTGGTATTGCAGTGAACACTGGCGCGATGACCGTCAGCCATTTCGGTTGCTTTCCGGGATAGGAACCCTTCGAAATACCAGCTATGTATGGGTGGCCAAGCAAATATCACGGCTAAGGTCAGAACGATACCGAGGTAGGGTTTCGATATCGGCGTCGGAACATCAAAACCAGGCGCAGGGACGATGCTCCTGCGCACCTCGCGGAATGCACACCAAAGGAAGAACAGCGAACTCAGAATCCAAAGCATGATCGGATCTGTCTCCTCACCCTCGAGTAACTCATGGCCACAGGGACGTGCACAGAATCTCCAAGCTTACGCGTCTTTCTTCGCTCGACGCCGAACATACCGGAGCGCCAAATCCGAGAGGCGCCGACCAAATCTCCGGCCGCGAGCGACACTCATCTACGGCCCGAACCAGCGCCTGATCCAACGACTCCCAGCATCGGTCCCAGATCCGACCCGTGGTCCTCACGGCCGAATTGTGGCGCATACAGGCTCGATATGGATCCGTCCAGGTATAGCGCTTCGGAACAGTGTAGGGAATCGCGAAAGTAGCCGGCGAGCTCGTAGAGCGTCACCGGAGATTCGCTGATCACAAATACCACTGTGGCAGGAGCAGGCGCGCAAACACCATTCCTGACCTTCCGCCACTGTGACTTGGGATTCATCACCGCGGAGGTCGTTATCTCACCCGCGTGAACCAGCATGGGCCCCGATTGCGTCGCGAGCAATGGTGCCGGCTTTTCTTTGGCGTACTCATCCGTCGTCATCACGCGGGCAGCACTGCCATCAACGAGAAAAACGCCGTTTGGTTGTTGCGAAAAATTACCGGACCCCAAGTGACGATTTAACGGCACGAGTTCTTGGGCCGCCGCCACGAAGAGACCCACCGGCGAGAAGTCCTCCTTGAACATTCCAGCGTTCACGGCGAATAGCAATTTCTTACCCTGTTTTTCCAACGCCGCCCGCAGCGCGAAGAATTGCCGATACGGTTGACCCGCCTCATCCCGCCAGAAAAGATCCAAACGCTCCGCGTTCAAATTAACCCGACAGGCCGTGAAGGGTGTTGCGCCAATCGTGTCCGTCTTGCACTCGACCGCTCGCGTGACCTGAGCACCGAAGAGCAATGCGATACCGCCCAACAGCCATACGTTACCTCGACGGCAACTCAAACTGCGTTCGACCGCCAGGTGCATCGTTGCTCTAATGCAGTGCAGTGGCCACGGCGGCGAAAAGTGCGGCATCGTCTGCCAATTCGTCGCGTGCCTTATCGACGGGTTTGGGCCGCGCGCTTAAGACAACAATGGCTAGCTGTTCTTTGGGATTGATGTACATGTATTGGCCGAAGATACCGACAGCCTCGAACGCTCCGACATGGATCGGCTCGTTCTGCGGCGGGATCCACCACATATAGCCATAATCGACCATTTTCCCGCCGATCTTATGGGCGACGCCCGCTTCACCAAACCACCCGTCCGGAACGATGGACCGACCGTTTAGCCGACCTTGATCAGCCGCGATCAGCGCGAATCGACCATAGTCGCGGAGCGTCGCTCCAATGCCGCTGCCCGCCCATGCCAATCCATTGGGCCCATCCACCCACCAGGTGGCATCCTTCTCCATGCCCGCCGGCGACCAGATCTTTTCCGACAGATAGTCCGTCAACGATCGGTGGGTCGCACCTTCGACCACGGCCCCCAGCACAAAAGTCTCCCCGGTGCTGTAGTTCCAGACGGACCCCGGCGCAGCGGCCCTCGGTAGCGAGGCCATGTAGCGCAGTATCTCGCCCGGCCTACCGGCAATTTGCAGATCCAACACTTTGCGACGATCGGATTTCGGATCGGTGTACGTTTCGTCCCAGCGGACCCCGGAGCTCATGGTCAGTATTTGACGAACACTGACACCGTCATAGGCGCTGCCTTTTAGAGTGGGAACATAGCGCACCACGGGGTCATCCAAATTCGCTATCAATTTGTCCGCCAGTGCGACACCCACCAGCGTTGAGGTAATCGACTTAGCCATCGAGAACGATAGCCAACGTGTATCCGGGCCAATGCCAAGTTCATAGTCCTCGAATGCGATCTCGCCGTCCTTCAGCACGAGAATCCCTGCCACGCGATTGGTGGCCAAATAGTCGTACAAATCGAAGTGATGCCCCTGAATCTCAAAACGAATGGCCGGAAACGGCTTCATGCGCTTGCGCAACGCTTGCGTCGACTTGCCACGATGCACGATTTGGACCGGCTGCAACTTTTCCGAGTGAGAGAAGGTGGCAACCTCAACCCGCGGCAACATCGTGCCATCGTACAGCTGCCGCAGACCCGCGATATAGTCATTGGCAGCGTGCGTACTCCAAGACAGCGACACTAGGGTGAGTACCCACGGATTAATTAAAAAAAAGCGCTGCCTCATGCCTTTTCCTCCAATCCGAATTTTACTCGGCCGTCCGCTCTTGTGGGGCGACCGACATGCCCCCGCCTCTTTGCGCATCCCGGACCGTCGGCACAGGATAAGGGCAGACGACTCAGTTCGCCCATGGAATTATCGGCGCATGCCGGTTTCTCCTCGCCCATATCGTAGTGGCGAAGCCCGAGATCCGGGATATGCCACAATGTGTTGCCATGCAACGACGCTATGTCACGGTCGATGTCTTCACGAATCGCGCCTTCAGCGGCAACCCGCTGGCAGTCGCTTTAGATGCGCAGGGCCTGACTGTCCAAGGCTCCTCGCCAAATCTCTCGCCGCGTCTAGTGCGGCACTTCCATCCAGAACGGCTTGCTCGGGTCTACCTGGGTAGTGGTAGCCGGACCCTCGCCGATGATTTGCACAATGACCGTCTCGGCGCCGCCTGAGCCATCCCAGTGAGTGGCCTTCGCCGGATGCAGCATGATGCTACCGGGCTTTAACGGAACTGCTTGGGCCAGATCAAACGTGTCACCGGTCCCCGTGTACCAGGTTCCCTCGAGTACCGTCACATATCGAGCGTTGGGATGCCAATGAGGAACATCCATGATGTGTGGCGGAAATTTCGCGCGAATCACATAGATTCCAGATTTAGCGGGATCCCCGATGAGTGTCGCCTGCTGAACCCCATGCCCATTGGGGACATCCTGCCAATGAATCTCGGTGGGTGTGATTCGGACAAAGTTCGGATTGTCCTTTGCAATTCCAGCCACAGCAACAAAGATGGCCGCAACCACCAGGGACGACGCGGAAAAACGCAGATATTCTTTTCTCATGGTGTTACCTATTTTGCTAACGGTTGGATTCACCACATCCTGCTCCCCCACCAAGCTGGAGTCTAATTCTCAGGCGAAAGGAAGCCGACCTTTTGACCCTACCCCTCGCCCAGCGCACACTCAAGATGCTCTTCGATGACGACACAGCAAACACAAAATAGGGATTTCTTAATGGCACAAACAAAACCAACAAACATTTTCAAAACGCCCGCGCCCGCGCTCACTGCAGCCGCCCTTTCCGGAAACTACGCCAAGGGCACCTGGAATTACCACTACGTGTTTGTCCGACAGTAGCAGTGCGCCGCATTCACAGCGGCGCGGTGAATTGATTGTCTCATCCCGCTGATCAAGCCCAAGAGCTCCTGGCTGTGACGCCGCGAGTCAAATTGGGAGATATATTCCTGCTGATAATCGGTGCGTTTATTGCCGCACTCATTCTCGGAGCGTTGTCTCTGGCGTTTGGGGCTTCGCGTTTTGTAGCCGGCATCGTCAGCGGCATAGCGAGTAGCGTCTGGTGCATTGTAGGGTATCAGCGGCTGGCCCGAAGCCGTGGTTTGGATAGCCTGCAAGTCCGCTTCTCGTCCGTTAGTGGCAAGATCATCCTGTCGAGCGCCGCGGGTGCCATCGTATTGACTGTTCTTCCCATGCTCCTGGCGGCACTGTTGCAGTTGGCGGGCTTTAATTTGAGGGAGGTGCCAGTTCTGTCTGTGTTGCCTCGTGACCTGCGTCAGCTGCCACTCGCAATAGTGTTTGTCGTCATTCTTGGACCATTTTCCGAGGAACTCATATTCCGCGGTCTTCTGCTCGACTGGTTAAAACAAAAAATGGCTGTGTGGCCGGCAGCGTTTATCATTAGTTTGGTTTTCGCGCTTCTGCACAACAATGATTTCAAGAGCGGGATAATCGGTTGGATCGCATTCGGAGATCGATTTTCGCTGGGACTCGCAACATCGTTTCTGGCAATACGATACCGATCCCTTCGCCCTTCCTTTGCTATGCATGCCACACTTAACGGGTTCGTGTGCATCGCAAGTCTATTCCGCTGATCATCGATAGTGACCGCTCGTCAATCCACACAATTGTAGTTTCGCCGCTAGGGACTGATCACGTTCGCCGCGGCCGCCCCGATACCGCCGCGGAGCTGCCACGATGCAGTCTGTAAATGCCGGCTGCCCACTGCATGCCCGGATGTCGCAGGAGCTCGGTGCGGTATTTCTGCAGATACACCGGCAGCTCCACGCCCAGCGGGTACTGGATCTCGGGTGGCTGTAGCAGCGGCCCCAGCAGCGCGGCCGCCGTGAGGTCGGCAACCGTGAACGCATCGCTGACCAGAGACGCGCGGCCTTGTCGCTCGTGCTCGATCCGCTCGAGCGCGGCGTTCACGGTGATGCGATCGGCCTCGAGCTTGGCGTCGCGGATCTTGTGACGAAAGCGGTAGTAGGACGGGAAGATCCGCCTCAGCGGGCGCAACGTCTGGTAGGCTTTGTCAGGCATTCCCGTCGTCAGCACGCGCAGTGCGACATCCGGATCGTGCCGGAACAACGGCGTGACGATCGCAGCCCGTACGGCCGGGCCGAGCTGTTCATCAAAATAGTCTTCGAGCGCGAGCGCGCGCTGCCGCGCATCGGCGTTACTGGGATAGAGCGGCGGCTCGGGATGGCGCTCTTCGAGCGCGGCAATGATGTGGGTCGAATCGCCGATCGCCCGGCCGTCCAGAAACAGGATGGGCAGCGTGCCGCGCCCCGTCGTGCGCCAGGCGCGGATCAGATAGTCAGGGCCGAGCACCTGACGGTGGTGCGCAATACGCTTGTAGTCGAGTGCCCAGCGGGCTTTCTCGTTGAAGTGCGAGATTGGGATGTGCCACAGCAGGGGTGTGTCCATGGTGGTCTCCTCACGGTGGACTTGGGTCGCAATGTTACTTTGCACGTACGCTCCCTTTTTGTTGGCCCACATTGGCTTGCGTTGTCCCAGGACGGGCGCTCGCGGAATGTTGTGTTCCCAAGGTCTCGATGCGGCCCAGAAACCTGGCCATAAGGTTGCAGCCGGGTGCAATCTTCGGCGTGCGCTGTTTTCCTGCGGACGGTCAATGGAGTAACCTGCAACGAAAACGCCGGGTTACACACGTCAAGCGGGGAGGCCGAGACAGTGGCGACAGATGCAATTGAGAGGTCACCGGTCTTCTACGCGCGAGTCGCTGGCTTCATCTACTTGTTCGCGATGGCCCTGGCGCTCTTCAGCCAAGCATTTGTTCTCGGCAAGATCGTCGTGCCGGGTGACGCGGCGGCAACAGCGGGCAATATTCTCGCTTACGAGGGCCTGTATCGTCTTGGCATTGCGGTCGACGTCGTCACATTCGTGACTGATGTCGTGATAGCGTGGGCGTTTTACGAATTGCTCAAATCGGTCGACAACAGTCTTGCGTTGCTCGGAGCGTTCTTGAGGATTGCGGACGCGGCCATTCTAGCAGTCGTGACGCTCAACGGCCTCATAACGCTGCGGCTGCTGAGCGGTGTTGGCTACGTTCAAGTATTCGAACAGAGTCAATTGCAGGGCCTTGCGAGGTTGTACCTCGGTGCGCGAGGCCTCGGTTTCTACATTGGATTTGTGTTCCTGGGGCTCGGGTCCACGGTCTTTGCCTACTTGCTGTTCAAGTCACGATACGTACCGAGAGTGCTGCCGGCTTGGGGAATGTTTTCGTCATTGTTGTTGGCGCTAGGCTCGCTCGCGGTAATCCTCTTCCCATGGTTCGAAGCAAACGCTTCGATGGCCTACATGGTGCCGATGTTCTTCTACGAAGTCCCCCTTGGCCTGTGGTTTCTGGTCAAGGGCGTGCGGTCACCGGCGATCACCACACCGAATTGATCGACCGGAACCGGACGTTCCAACGCCGCAGTAGAATGTAAGTTCTCGAGCAGACTCGTTGAGGGGAATCGAGTGGCACTCGTTGTTTTTCTGAGAGGAGTTAACGTCGGGGGCCACAGGACTTTCCGACCGACCAAGCTGGCCGAAGCACTGAAACACCTGGGTGCCGTCAATATTGGTGCGGCGGGCACGCTAGTCATTCGGCAGCCAATGACCCCGGCTAAAGCACGTGCCGAAGTGGCACGTAGACTTCCGATTGTGGCCGAGATCGTTGTTTGCCAGGGCCGCGACATTGCGGGTCTAATCTCGAAGAATCCTTTTGAGGGACAGTCGGTGCGACGAGGTGTTGTCCGCTTCGTCAGCGTGCTGTCCCGGCGGCCTCGCTTCGCGCCGCCAACGCCCATGCGATTCCCGACCAGCGGTCAATGGCTGATGAAGATCCTCACGAGACGAAACCGATTCGTCATCGGAATGTACAAGCGCCACATGAAGGTCATCGGATTCCTCGGTGCACTGGACCGGCTCTACGGTGTCCCAGTGACCACTCGCAACTGGAATACCGTCGCGGCAATAGCCAGGGTGCTACGTGACGACCTATCTGATTGAACAGCGATCTTTACAACCCTTTATCGATCGAGGAGCTTTTTACTAGGTACCAGGAGAGCGCAGTTGTGGGTAAGGCTACATACTCTGGAAAATGTTTCTGCGGGAGAGTTCGCTTCACAGTTACCGAACCAATTCGGAATCGCTGCTTTTGCCATTGTGAAAGCTGCCGGCGAGCGACTGGCTCCGCACCAGTGGCATGGGGCACGGTAAATGAGGCTGACTTTAGGATTCTAAGTGGTGAGGTTTCTGTGCATCGATCCTCGCCGCAAGTGGAACGCGGCTTCTGCTCGGTATGTGGAACGTCGCTTACCTACCGACATGAGCTACGTGTCGGCGACGTCGACTTCACGCTAGTTTCCTTGGACGCTGCGGAGGGAATTGAACCTCAGATGCACATCTGGGTGCAGGACAAGCTGCCATGGGTGTACGTCAATGACGGGCGACCTCAGTACAAGACGATTCCTGGACATGATGACGACTAACTACGCACAGCGTTTGTTATTGGCCGGCAGGCGGTTGCCATAGTTCTACCTTGTTTCCTTCCGGATCGATGACCCAAGCAAACTTGCCGTACTCGGACTCGTCAATCTTCTCGAGTACGTTGCAGCTTTCTTCGCGCAAAGCTTTGACCAGTGCGTCGAGATTCTCCACGCGGTAATTGACCATGAAGGTGGAGGTGCTGGGCGCAAAGTGGTCACCTTGCGCCGAACCAATGGACCAGGCGGTTGTTCCTGCAAAAGGCTTACCTTCACCGTCGGTCCAAGTGAACGCCGTGCCACCCCATTCTTGGACATCGATTCCGAGATGTTGTTTGTACCAAGCTTGTAGTGCCGGAGCGTCTTTGGCTTTGAAGAAGATGCCGCCAATGCCAGTGACTCGCTTCATAGAACCTCCAAAGGTCGGGTAGCGGTAAGAAGTAGTGTGTCTTCTTCGGCTTAACGCTCCGGATAAGCGGAGGCGCGCAGCGTCGTCCGCCGCAACCGTTGTTCGACAGGGTGATCGTAGCATGGGGTCACTCCCCGGTGACCGTTGCAGGTTTGCTGGCCGCCGTAGGTGGGCCCGCACGGCCTCCATCTCGGCATCGCGACACCGAGCAGGCTTCCTGTTCTCAAGAGGGCTGACGCATCCGCAGTTCAACCGGTCGATATCCAATCCGTTATGCCGCAGGAAACAGACTCCGTAAAATAGTTGACCAATTCGTCTCCACCGGGTCAGCGGGCGCCGTGTTGCCTGGGCGGAGGGACCGCACGCGTTGTGAGGTCTTGGGGAGGGCACGATGACCAAGTCGCAGGAGTATCCCCTCGGCTATTCCGAGGATGAAGCACGGCGCCTCGCGGAACAGGCCGCACTGCTTGAGGAGCTAACCGCAGATCTGTTCCGCCGCGCGGGTATCGAGCGCGGTATGCAGGTGCTCGACATCGGATGTGGCGTGGGCGATGTATCTTTCCTTGCCGCAAGCATGGTCGGCACCGAAGGTAGAGTGCTCGGCGTCGATCGATCACCTTCGTCGGTCGAAACGGCGCGGCTCCGAGCCTCATCGCGCGGAGTACAGAACGTTTCTTTCGAGAAATCGGAGCTCGCGGCATTCGAGACCGATCGCAAGTTCGACGCGATGATCGGCCGACTGGTACTACTGTATGTCCCGGAGCCGGCTGCTGTGCTTCGTCGCTTGTCACGGCACGTCACGCCAGGCGGCATCGTCGTGTTTCAGGAATTCGACATTTCGCAACTCTCGCAGTCCCCTCCCTCCGAGGTGTTCGAGCAAATGAGAAAGCGCATTCAGACGGCGTTTACTGCGAGCGGCACCGAATTGGATATGGGAACAAAACTATATTCAACCTTTCTACTCGCTGGCTTACAGGCTCCAAGTATGAATGCAGTTACCCCCGTCGGCTGCGGTCCCAAATGGTATGGATACGACTACATGGTCGGAGTATTGCGCAGCCTTTTACCGCTGATCGAACGCAGTGGAATTGCCAACGCCTCGGAAATCGGCATCGAAACGCTCGCCAAGCGACTACAGGACGACGCGATAGCCAACCGGCGCGTGAATTTTCTGCCTCGAGTCGTCGGCGCCTGGACGAGAATCGGACAATAAAAGCCGTGGCACATATTACACGCCAGGGCAGGGCGCTGACCCCAGTAAAACCCAAACACCCTCGCATACGGCAATGCCCGAACACGACCTTAGGCCGGACCACCGTCGCGACGGCCCCCGAGGATGATGTCGAACTGTGACTGAGGAACGGAAACCCGGGCGCGAAAGGTTCGCTATGCTCTTCAGCCCTCGATGGCAACGCGCCGGCTATTGCTGTCCTGTTTTTCAAACGGGGTGGAGATCCCACTGAAGAAATGATCGGCTGCGCGACTCCCGAACGACTAAACTAGGTTTTGTCCAACGATTGAACAGGCGACTGTGGGGAAAACCGAGCGGCAGGCAACAAGATTGGTGTTTCTCGTCGTTGGTTTCGTCGCAGCGGCGTGGGCCTGTTTGGTTCCTTTCGCGAAAGCCAACACCGAATTGGATGAGGGAACCCTCGGGCTGGTGCTTCTCTGCTTGGGTGTTGGGTCGTTACTCGCAATGCCCACAGCCGGCGCGCTGAGTACAAAGTATGGATGTCGAGTGGTACTCACTGCGTCATCTTTGGTTGCGTGCGCCGCGTTACCGCTGCTGGCGATTGTGTCATCCGCGCCATTGCTGGCCGTTGTTCTGTTCGTTTTCGGTGCTGCTTTGGGTTCAGCGGATTGCGTAATGAACGTTCAGGCAGTGATCGTGGAGCGTGCCGGTGCAAAGCCTATGATGTCAGGTTTCCATGCCTTCTACGGCCTGGGCGGCATCGTAGGAGCTGCAAGCATCAGCATCCTGCTGATGCTCGGGGCTACGCCGCTTAACAGCACGCTGGCCGCACTCGCAGTCATGGTTCTGACGCTGTTGGTTGCCTATCCAGGCCTATTGCCCTTTGGCAACCCGACAGAAGGCCCGGCGTTTGCAATTCCGCGTGGCGTAGTACTCTTTCTCGGCGTGCTGTGCTTCATCGTATTCCTGGTGGAAGGTTCAATGTTGGACTGGAGTGCGGTCTTGACTACCGAGCAGCGCGGTACGGCTCCAGGCCAAGCAGGATTTGCATTCGCGAGTTTCTCGATGGCGATGACATTGGGCCGACTAATTGGCGATAGAGTCGTCGCCAAGATGGGCAGACGGCCCGTGGTCGCTATCGGCGGACTGCTCGCTGCCGGCGGCATCGCGCTAGCCACTTTGGTTTCAATTCGCGCGGTCGCATTGCTTGGGTACGCGCTTGTCGGCGTTGGATGCTCCAACATCGTGCCCGTACTGTTCACTGCTGTGGGCCGGCAACGGACCATGCCGCAAGCAGTAGCGGTGCCGGCGATTACCACATTGGGGTACGCAGGCATTCTCACGGGTCCCGCAGGCATCGGCTTCATTGCTCAGCACAGCAACCTGTCGGTCGCGTTCCTCTTTGTCGCAACGCTCATGGTTGCTGTGGCTGTCAGTAGCGGGTTCTTGCGAGCCTTAGATAGCTGAGTTTGGACACGACCGCTTCGCGCGCTTTTATTGGCACCGTCCGGTCCCGCAATGGGCTGCATCTGGTCGCACCTATTTAGTCCCTAGCATTGAGACAGCTTTGGTCGCAATCGAATCGGGAAAGGCGCAGGATTTTCTCGCGATAATGTCCAGATACACGCCCTTGAGCGTCGTACGAGCGACCAGAACGTTGGTTTCGTCATTGAACATCTCGTGAATGAATCGCAAGCTCTTCTCTTTGAATTCGATGAGTGTCGTTCGTATCGTCACGACATCACCGGCGCGCAACTCCTCAATGTACGATATGTGCTGATCGACGGCGGCCATGCCACGGCTTGCCGAGCGCAGGTGCGATGGCGAGAGGCCCAGGGCGTTAAAGAATTGCCACGTCGCTTCGTCAAACTTTCCTACGTACCACATGACGTTCATGTGTCCAACGTGATCACAGTGCCACGGGTACACAGTGCCTCGATAGGTAAGCAGAGGTTCGGGCACGAGGGTTCTCCAAGCGCTTGGCTTATTGCCACATTACGAGGCTGTATGGTAACAGCGGTGCGGCGCGAGGTCGCAAGAGGTCAGGGCTGCAGGCTCTCAGTGCTGCCGTGGTCAAGTGCCGCAGACGGACCCCAAGCCGCCCCTCACGAACGTCAGCTGTCGAGCAGCCCGGGACAGCGAGATTTATCTCCGGCACGCTCCGCCAGTGGCAGTAGCCACGCACGCCGTATACTATCGCAGCCGGGCGAGGATACGTTATGAGCATCATGCGTCCTTTACGAAGGACCTACTTACTTTTCGCGTTGGTCCTTCCGTCGACGCTGACAGCGCAATCAACATCGCCGGCTCCTGACGGCGCAGATGGCCCGGACAAGGCGATGATGGAGCCCGTTACAGCCCTCGCGATTTACATGCAGCATGTTGATGGTGCGCTTTTGCCACCAGTCTTCGCGCACGACGGGCTAGTGATCATCGAGGATTTTCCTCCGTACCTTTTCAAGGGGAAAGATGCAGCAGCGCGCTGGGATGGGCGCTTTCGCCAACACGCCGGAAGGCTGAAGGACCTACATTGTGAGTTCGGTACGGCCCATGATTTCGACCGCAACGGCGACCGGGTCTTTTTCGTGCTTCCCACGACCTGGCGCGGCGTGTACATGGGAGCGCGGCGCTTTGAGGAGCACGGCGCGTGGTCCTTCGTGCTGGAGAAGTCGTCAGGACAATGGCGGATCATCGCCTATGGGTGGGGCGCGACGGATCGGACAGATTGGCCGATTCAAGCGCCCTGATTCCAAGTTCCCTGCATCTGGTCGCACCTATTCAGTCCCTAGCATTGAGGCAGCTTTGGTCGCAATCGAATCGGGAGAGACGCAGGACTTTCTCGCGACAGTGTCCAGATACACGCCCTTGAGCGTCGTACGAGCGACCAGAACGAAAGAAGGTCGAAGTGCTGTTTGCTCACCTCAAGCGGATCTTGAAGCTGGATCGCTTGCGCTTACGCGGGCACAGCGGTGCGCACGACGAGTTCCTACTCGCCGCCACAGCGCAAAACTTGCGGCGAATGGCGAAGCGGCTGTGCCCGACACCTCCAAGGCCAGCGTTTGGAGTCACGTAGGCGCGAAGTGCGAGGCTCGAACCTAAAAAACAAAAGACGAAGTCGACAACAAAGGCAAATCATCAAATCCAGGGCTTTGCTTCACGAAATCCCATCAAAGAAAGACCAAACCGCCGGTCAGCTCAAGGAGAGACTTCCAGCGAAAGCGGACATGATCGAACATCGCCAGCTGCTGTCATACCGTATAGTTACGGTGCTTCGTAGATCACCGCGTGTGCGTGCCTCTTCATAATCTCCGCGTCCTCAGCCTTCGAGAGCGGAAGGATTTTCTGACTTTCGAGAGCGGACTCCGCACGCATGAAATCCTCGAATCCGGGAGCGGAAAAGATGAAGACTGCGTTTATCGCTTCAGTGCCGATGTTGGTCACGGCGATCCATGTATTTGCTGGGATAAATATCGTGGCGCCGCCATGTACTTCCCTCACCGTATCGCCCAAGCTCACCTTTGCTCGCCCATTCTGCAAGAAGAGAATTTCATCCGATCCCGGGTGTCTGTGGCGAAATATCTTTCCTCCGGGTGGTAAGTCCTCGGTTCCGAAGACCAAATGTGACGAGCCGCCATTTTGCGGATCGATCTTCAATATGAAGAGGACCGGTTGTTCTTCTAATCCCTCGACTGGTCTCCAGACTCGTCTCTCACCCTCGTCTTTTTCGAGGATGAGCGGAGCAACCTTGCTCGCGCTGGTCGTCGGCTCCTTCGTCGCAGCGGGCGAGCTAGCACCGCTGACGGCCGCGACAACGCAAACTGTCAAAGCCAGGTGGAGAATTCTCACAGATGCCTCCCTCGCCGAAGCGGAATTTAGGTAGTGCCCATTTTACTATGTAGCTTAGCGTCCGGTCCGATTGCCGGCTGCGGCCGGATAATCTGCACGACGGAACACGCCCATGATCGTCACAAACGGGAAAGTGTTCGTCGTCAACATAGCCCTGTAGCGCCAGCCGCGAAAGTGCTGCGAGAAAAACTTTCTGCGCTCTCGCTTTCCTGCTTCGCGCAGAAAGCCAGGGATTTTCCATCCATGCAAATCCCGCTGGTCGTATGCACCAGCCCATGTTTTTTACGCTCCGTCGCATGATCTTGCAGTCGGCCTCCGCATTCCCTGTGCGGTGTCATGCTGGTTCCGCGCAAATCAGGACATGAAGCGACAGAAGCCTTACTGTCGTTCGCATTTGCTAGACATACCTGCCGAGTGTCGGCATGCCCCCATGTCAAACGGTGCCACTGCCAGCGTGAGATTGAGACATCGACCGCATGATGCGCGCCGTTTCCTCTGCTTCGGCTTTAAGCCATTGGCTGAACCGCGCGATCTTCGAGAGTTTGACCGCTTCGGGTACGGCGAAAATATGGCGAATACAGTCCGCACTTTGGGTCCCTTGAATGCAGTCCCCCCGAACGACGCGTCGACACGGTTGATAATTTCGGCAACCACGCCGCGACTGGAGCCGAATGTCACGCTGTTCCCGCGTCGATCAGCGCGATCGCCGGCGGTCACCGAACTGTCGTATGACGAGTTCGTCGATGTTCTTAAGACTGCGTTGCGCAACTTCAATAGGCCGGACTTGCTCGCGCGGAGTCCATTACTCCTCTCTAGATTGATCACCGCCGGGGCGGGCGCAAACGGTGCGGATTTACAAGGTTTGCTGATCGGCACGGTGAACGCCCTGTTCGCCGGGCCAAAGGATGAGAGGCTGCGTCGCGTGATTGAGGTGAGCTACTTTCGTCCGGCGCCGAAACAGGAGGTCGCTGCGGAACGGCTTGGTCTGTCGTTCGGAACCTACCGTGGCCATCTGTCGAATGCCTTGGATCGACTCGCTAAATGGCTCTGGGAGCGGGAGCGTGCACAGCCGAACCGACCCCCAAGGCTCTCCATTGCGGTAATGCCGTTCGTTAATTTGGGTGGTGACCCGAGGCAGGACTACTTGGTTGACACCCTGACCGAGTACCTGACAACAGACCTGTCGCGCATCCCCGACATCGTCGTGATCGGCAGCATTCGCATGAAACACAATTCTCACGATCAAGAGCCGCTCGGAGATTGTAGTGGAACTCGTAATGATATCCCTTTTCGGCACCGCCATCTTGTTGGCGATCAGCCTGCCCAACCGCGATTGAATCGGCGCGTGCCTGTTCAGCTTCAATGAGCATATTCCCGGTACGGATTATTGGCTCCCGCTCGCTGGAGATCAATCATCGGTCGCGCCTAACTGTCGGCGTCGACCCGCGCGGTCGGCCACGCCATCAATCTTCGCGGCTAAAAGCGGTCGTCCGTCTGTGTCGCAGATCATCGGCGAGTTTAGCGAACTCAGTCTTGCGCGAGCACAACTGAATTCGGGTGAAGATCAAAATTGAGTTCAAAACCCGAAGCGCGCGAGGGCGTTCGAAACCCGAGCCCTAGTTGCCTGTGAGTTCATCGGAAACGCACGGAAGAAGTCGGACTGGGTGAGCGCTGGGCTACGCGAGCGCACATTGGCCGCCCACGACGCAGCACGGAGCTCGTCGCCCCGCAGAGCGTGGGCGGCGACTGCGATCAGCGCGATCAGCACGTGGGCGCCCGGCGAGCGCGCGGCTCGTTCAGCCCAGTCCGCCGCCTCGGCGTCCTCGCCCACGACCATGTGTGTGAAGGCCCGGGTTGCCAGCATCGCGTAATACAGCGGATCCAGAGGGCTGAGGCGCATCGCGAGATCGACAAGTCTGCGGCCATCAAGGCCCCGTCCTGTCAGGGATTCGGTCCAGGCGCGGGCGTAGATCCCCTGCGCGTAGTTCGGACTGATGGAAGTTGCGCGTTCGAGCCAAGCTAGGCTGCTTTCCAGATCGCCTTCCAGCCAGAAGGTGCGGCCCATCGTGAAATTAACGAATGGATCGATTGGGTCGAGCTCGAGGCCGCGCGCGGCGAAGCGCCGCGCCAGCGCGATCTCGCCAGCAAGATCGTCCGAATAGTGCATGAAGGCCGTCTGGAAGTGGATGAAGGAGAGACCCGCATGGGCGCGCGCGAAGCCGGGATCCCGGCTAACCGCTTGCTGGAACAGGGCGGTGGCTGCAGCATTGTCTCTACGGTTGAAGCGGTACATGTGCTGAAGGCCGAGGTGATAGGCCGACCAGGCATCGAGATTTTCGGTCACCGTGAGGCGCGCCAATGCCGCCTCGTGGAGCGGGATCTGGATCTCCAGAGCCGCGAGGATCTGCGATCGGATGTCCTCGCGTATCTGATGCACATCATCAATCGAGCGGGTGAAGTGTTCTGCCCAGACTACGCCGCAGTCGCGCGTGTCGATGAGTTCGACCGTCACGGCAAGACTCGGGCCCACAATTTCCATTGTGCCAGACAGGCAATACCTTACGTCGAGCAGGCGCCCTATCTCGCCCATGTCGGCGTCCGACCCGCGCAGGCGGAACGAGGACCCGCGGGCGGTGACGAAGAGCCATCTCAGCCGCGAGAGTTCGGTGATCAGTTCGTGGGGCAGGGCGTCTGCGATAGCCGCATATGAGCCCGCGTTTCCGATGAGGCGGAACGGCAGCACCGCGATCGAGGGCCGGGAGGTTTGGTCGGCAGACTGGACGGTGGGTTTCTCGTTACCTTGGTCTGCGAGCGCGGCCCCGGCGACCTTCGCGTCCGCTACAAAGCGGAAGCCATGCCGATGGATCGTCTTGATGAAGCGCTGGGTCTTACCGTCATCGCCAAGAGCTTTGCGCGCCGACTTGATCCGGCTGGCGACGGCTGAGTCTGAGACGATGCGCCCGTCCCACACCTTCTCGATGACCTCTTCTTTGAATACCAGACGCTCTCGGTTTTCGACCAGCAAGGCGAGCAGGGCAAACACCTGAGGCTCGATGGGGCAGGCCTCGCCGTCCGTGCGCAGCTCGAGCTTGGCCGTATCCAGCTCGAAGCGGCCGAATCGGTAAATCATGGAAGTCAGGATAGAACACTACCGCGCAATCTCCTAGAAACCTCCAAGCTATCTCCATGTGATCTTCAAGCTTGGGGCGCAGTGGTGTGCTCAACTCCAATCCTAGCGGCGGAGCGGTTCCGCTCGCAGCATCCAAGTCTGAAGGAGAATGACATGCCTCTCGTTACCATCGACGTGATTAAGGACGTATTCACCCCCAAGCAGAAGCAAGACCTCATCGCCAAGGTAACTGCAGCGATGATCGAGGTCGAAGGCGAGAATATGCGACCAGTCACCTGGGTCCGCGTCAATGAGTTCGAAAGTGGAGACTGGGCCATCGGCGGCAAGGCGCTAAAGAACTCAGACGTCCAGGCGCTAGCGGCAGGAAAGGCGGCATGAACCGGCCACGCGCCGGAGAACGATAAAGACAAGGCGGCCCTCGTATGAGCGCACCCTGCCTGCGCTCGATCAGGTCTTCTCAATTTGCCTTCGGCGCGTGGCCACATAGACGTTCACACGCAACCCAGTGGTCGAGTGCGTGTCGAGCGACGCCTTGCCCGTGCTCGCTACTGTACGTCGTTTAGAATGTCCACCCGCACAAGTCATCAATTCGCGGTTTCCAAGATGCGGGGATTCGACCAGCATCCCTCAACCGGGCCAGTTCGTGGCAGACAGCTCTAGAGTCCGTGGTGTCCAGGATGGCGATGACCAGACGCTTCACATCGTCCGGAAGATTCTCGGCCTCCGTGCGAAACCAAGCTCCGAGTTCGTTCAAATGATCCTGCGGTATTTTCACATGGGTTTCCGCTCTCGAAATCAGCCGGTCGCCATCTAGTGCGTGCCGGCCCGACGATACCACTCAAGCTGCTCGCGGTTGATGTAGTCCCCGCCGTCCCCATACAGAATGACGATCTCGATTCCGGGCGGCAACAGTGAGAGCAGCTCCGCGCCCGTAAGCTTCGTCTTGGGACACTTGATCTTGGCCAGCGTCGCCTCGCTCTCGGAAACGGTGACGCACAGCCGGCCCTTGGTGGGCGAGGGAGTGAAATACCATTCGGGCTTCCGGCCGGGCTGGGTCTCCGAGCCGACGACTACGTACAGCATGGCTGCCTTCAGCACCGGGAGCACCAGGTCGATGTTCCGCTCAGACCTGGATTGCTGGAAGGCCAACTTGAGAGGCGACGCGGACATGTTTTACCGCACCCGCGGAGGACGCATCGCGGGCTGTACACGCGATGTGTTACTTCTGCTGCACCGCCGCCTCGGCGCTGGCCCTGGCATCTGCGCGCGCCGTCTTGTAGTCGGCCTCCGCCTGGTCCTTGCACGCCTTTTGAGCAGAGCCGCTCTGCGATTCGCAGGTCGCGAGGGCTACTTTGCGGGTGCCATCGGCTTTTGCGATGGCCACATTGTAGGTTTGGTGTGCGGCATCGTTGTTGAATTTGATTTCCTGGTCATTGACCTTCTCGTACGATTTATCAAGCGCGCTCTGCGCGCGTTCTTCGCTCTTCGTCACCTCGATGTTCGCCTTCTGCTCGGCCTTCGCTACATCCTTCGAAACATCTTCCGGCGACTTCGACTTGTTGCAGCCGGCCAGCACTAAAGAAGCAACCACGAAAATCGGCATCAGGTATTCACGCATGCAATTTCCTCTTGTTATAGGTAGGCGATCTGCCCGCGCGCTACCCTCGTGCAATGCGAGCAATCATCCGTGTGGACCTTAGCGTAACGCAGGAGCCCAACGGCCGCTATAGCGGTGATTCTTGTAAGTTGACTGGACGGTCTTGGCCGCGAGCCAATTGGCTCCGGCGCCACGCCGATGGCGGCGAGCCGTACTCGCGCCGAAACGCGCGGCTAAAAGCCGTATCGGCCCACAAGGCGTTTGCCGCATTGCCGCCCGACAAGGCTAAGATCTTGGAGCAGGATCTCATCGATTTGATGAATAAAATGAACCGGGCCGCCCCGGCTTCCCTGGTTGTGCCGAGCGAGTACCTCGAAATTGTTGTAACGCGGCGCTGACCATGGAAGCGCGACTGCGCAGCCTCGAAGTGCTGCTCTGGCTACGCCGGTCTGATCGCCTGTTCTTCTCTTGGTCACCGGCCAGCCTATAAACCACCACAATGACTATTGAAGTTTCGAAAGACGAGTAACATTGGCCATAGTCTTCGCCTGGTCATAACCGGCGTCCGCTCGTTCCTTGCACGACTTTTGCGCCGCCTCCCCAGTTAGGGCAGAACACCGTTGGATTGCGACGCTATGATCACCATCCGCCTGCTCTACGGCCACATCATATGCGGCTCTGGCGCTCCCTTCGTTGAGATCCTTGGACGAGCCGTCAACGTTTGCGGCAGCACTGTCGACATTTTTCGCCGCATCCTTCCGGGTATCCGTCACTTCGGTAGAGGCTTGCTGGCGCGCCGCAGCCACATCGGTAGCGACTGTTGCCGGGGACTTCGCACTGTTGCAACCACACGCCAATACCGTGGTTAATATTCCAATCATCGGCAATAACAGCTTCTGCACATCAATCTCCTGATTAGACAAATACCGTTTTTCATGCTCAAGCCACAATCGACGTATTCGCCGAGGTTTTGCTAAGCGGTAAAGCTCGGTAGATGCGCGACCGCGGCAATTAGGAGCCAAAGAATGAGTATGACGCGTGAAGCCTAACGCCCTCGTAGGACAACTCCATTAGATAAGGTAGGCAATTGGCGCTGAAGTACGTGCTGCTCGCAATGCCTATTTAGCAGAAGAGGCTAATCGCCTCGGCGACCCTACGATGCCGCTGACCAGCATAGCGACTGTTGCCAGCACCAACGACGCGCGCTGCTCCTTAGTCGAATCTCTTTTGAAGCAAGGTGCGCTCGCGTACCGGCCGCACGCTTCATCAATGCCCACCTCGTTTGGCCTTCCGACAACGGATGGCCGTCGGGGACCGCTTCAAGGTCAACACCGGCCCTACAATCGGGCCGCAAGCGGGCAAGCGAATCCCTGACCGACCACGGCGAGGAAGCGGTTGCAAAGACCTTCTGTGACGCAACAGACCCCGTCGTGAGTGACAGGTCCAACTTGGGTTTACAATCCACGCATGAACCACCCCGTTCAATGCCGCTGCGGAACCCTCAAAGGCTACGTCGACACCAGCAAGCCCGTAAATCGCGCCGTTTGTTACTGCAAGGACTGCCAAGCTTTCGCACGCTACCTAGGTCGAGCGAGCGAAATCCTGGACAGTAACGGTGGTACCGACGTCATTCAAACCGTCCCCGCCAAAGTCACCTTCACACAAGGGCGAGAAACACTCGCCTGCATGCGCCTGACCGAAAACGGGCTCGTACGTTGGTACGCCAAATGCTGCAACACGCCCATTGGCAACACAGCAGCCAATTATCGCGTCTCATTCATCGGCCTCATACACAACTGCTTGGAAGCCCTGCCTGCATCATTAGATGATTCCTTCGGCCCTGTGCGCATGTGGAGCTTTACAAGGAATGCGAAGACGACAATCAACGCGAGTCCATTTGGGATGGTTCCAGGAATTCTGAGAATCCTTGCCATGGTGTTGCGTGCACGCTTGAATGGCGCCTATAAGCGCACCCCGTTTTTCTTTACCGACACCGGTGCCCCTGTTGTCACGCCGAAGATACTGACCGATAACGAACGAGAAGCGGTCTATAAAGACGTTGGATTAATTCGATAGCGCGACGACTTCATCGCGGGTGGGTTTCATCTGGTGGTGGCCCAGGACGAGGCTATCGCAAAAGTGGCCACGGCACTGCATGAGACTTACAAAGTGGACTACATCGCTCCCGGTCAATGTACCGGCGAACCTACTTTCGCTGCACTCCAAAGGACATTTGGCGATCATTACCTTTATGCCGGCTTGGGGACGACTTTGGATCTGGGCACGAACCCGCGCGCGGCATCGGAGGGCGGTCCGAGCGAGTGGCATCCGAGATTTGTGATGGAAGGTCTCGAATTTCTCGAGTTCCAGATCGAATTTTGATTCCCTACTTCCGCTGTTGGCCCGGACTTGCCGCTGTTTCGGGGAGTCCGTTCCGTCCGTTGATAGACCGCAGTTGTCGCTTGAATCTGATTTAAGCCACACGGATGTGGTCAGGCGTTCCGCCGCCGATTACGTGAGACTGCACCCGGTGAACAGCGGCGGGTCGTTCACCGGGAATTCCGGATCATTCGCCGAATATCGCGTGAGCGCCTGCAGGATCTCCCGCAGAATTTCTCCCATTGACGACGCTGCTTCGTAAAACCCGGGAGATGCTCATGTACTCCATTCGCAATTCACTGCTGGCGACGCTCTGCCAAGCGCCCGGGCAATGCTCGCGACTTTGGCGAGCTCCGCCGCCAAGAATTTTCCCACGGAACCCCCGTCTAACGAAAGGAGATAGTCATGCAGAACGCGATCAAAACTCAATCTGAATTGGCGAAAATCATGGTAGCCGCCAGTTTCTTCGCTCTCGGCTGCGTGGCATTCGGCGGCACAGCGTTGGCGCAGCAGCCTACAGCCGCCGAAGCACCACCGGCGAGCAGCCAATCCACGACACATTGGTCGGTGTCGTACCCGGTACGATATTCGGACCTTGATGTTTCCAAGATGAAAGGGGCAAAAACGCTATATTTGCGCATTCGCTACGCGGCGGAAACGCTCTGCGAGAACGCCGCCACTTGGGGTAAGAAAGAGGGCGAGGCCTGTGTGAACAAGGCGGTCAATGACGCCGTTGCTCGCGTCGATGCCCCACTGCTGACCCAATACAGTCAGCTGCGTAGCAAGGGTGATAAAGCGGGGCTCGTGCAGCTAGCAAAAGCCAATTGATTTCAGGTCGTCAATCGCAATGCCGCGCAGCGGGGCACTGCTGCGCGGCATTTTCTCCCGTACATTGCCGCGTCCACTTACAATCAAAACTCTCGGCACATCCACATCTAAATATCAGGATACCGACTGTCGGCGAGAGCATCGTGCCCGTGGCATGGGTGATGCCGACGCTCAACGAGTGACGTGACGATGGCAGCCGCAGCAGCAGAGGCGAAGAAGCAGTACTCGGCGATGGTGCTGGGCGCGACGGGGAACGTGGGCGGACGCATCGTGCAGCTTCTGATCAGGAGCCCGCTGTGCAAGAAGGTGGTGGTGGTGACGCGCCGCAAGACGCACGCCTACGACCCCAAAGTCTCGGAGGTGGTCGTCAACATGGACCGACTCGAGGAGGAACTTGTGCCGCACGCCCAGGGAGTCGACGTCGCGCTCGCCGCGTTCGGCGTCGGCAAGGGCAGCGCGAAGATGCCCGAGGAGGAGGTGCGCAAGATCGAAATCGCTTACCCGCAGGCCTTTTGCCGCGCCGCCAAGGCTTGCGGCGCTCGTGTGTGCGGGGTCATGACAGCAGCGGGCGCGGACCCCGAGGCCAGAATGAAGTACGCGAAGATCATCGGCGAGAAGGAGAAGGCTGTGGAGTCCGTCAAGTTCGACTTCCTAGGAATGTACCGTCCCGCCGTCATTCTCGGCAACTCCAACACGCCCGTGGTCCTTGGCCACATCATGCTACTGCTGCACTGGGCCATGCCCTCCAAGTACCACTCGATCCACAAGAACGACCTCGCGCGCGCGATGGTGGCGCAGTCGGAGCAGGCGTTCCTCGCGATCGCGCAGGGCAACGTTCCCAAGGAGGCGACCGCCAAGATCCTGGAGTACAGGGAGATGGAGCCCTTCTTCGTCAAGGGCGAGAGCGACGAGCCTTGAGCAGGAGCAAGCTGCTTGCGAGCAGACTGTGGCGAAGGTCCGCAGAGGGGGTCCACGAAGCGACTGTCGTCGCTTGATTGCCTGACCTGACAGGCCCGATGCGGCGTATTGCATGTACCGGAGAATCCCAGCCGGCCGGCGGGGCGGCAGCTCGCAATCCACGTCGCCGTCATCCCCGCAACGGGCGGCGGCCCGGCGTTGCCCGATCCAATCGGGCCCTTAATGGGCGGCCCGGGCGAGGACGCGATCGGCGCAGCCGCAATAGATATCGGACGGCGAACGGGCTCGTATGGTTGCTCGAGCCGATGACTCCGGAGCCCGGAATGATGTACCTTTAGGTTGTCAATCTGCGGGCGTGTCGTCGACTGGTCTCTGTTCCAAAATTAGGACCGCTCCGATGGTCGTTACCGGAACATACAATCCGCATCTCGTCGCGCTGTCCATTCTGGTCGCCGCCTTTGCATCCTATACCGCCCTCGATCTCGGCGGGCGCGTGGCGGCCACCCAAGGAGTTGCCCCTCGCGTGTGGCTGGCGGCGGCCGCGATCGCAATGGGCGGCGGAATATGGTCGATGCACTTCATCGCCATGCTCGCCTTCAAGATGCCGATACCGCTGTCCTACGACATCGGATTAACCACGCTATCGCTGGTTGTGGCGATCTTCGTAACCGGCGTCGGCTTTTATCTCATCAATCGTCAGAGTGCACAGCCCCTTTCCCTCGTATTCAGCGGCATCTTCATGGGACTTGGAATTGCGGCCATGCATTACATTGGTATGGCGGCAAT
>Ga0210394_10001377_pt1 | contig 39509 bp, 28 predicted proteins | sample IncBWC12MmetaG_FD_160121 | JGI IMG/M metagenome (GOLD analysis project Ga0210394, IMG submission 160121) | Forest soil microbial communities from Barre Woods Harvard Forest LTER site, Petersham, Massachusetts, United States - Inc-BW-C-12-M | ecosystem: Environmental > Terrestrial > Soil >... | reverse complement strand
ATCGGCCAGACTCTCGTCTCTAAGAGCGAAAAGCTCGCGCCGTAACTTGAGCGAACGCTACCCCTCATCTTGTCAAGACGGCCGGAGCCGGTCGCTTACGATATATCTCAGAGTTAGAAGCCTGTAAGGGGTGATTGGTCGAGATGGACTCACTTAATATCGGACGCAATTTCGACTTCCTGGAATTGCTTCCTACTTCGATCTAACAAATCCGGAGGATAGTGCCTGGGAGGTCGATGCTGCATCGCTCGGTGATATCACGCGGGGTGAATGATGACCTCGGCGCCTAGTTTCTCGGTCCCGCCCAGAATCCTGGCCGGGATATTCACTTTTCTGCATCGCTGCTCTCCGGGTAGCTCCTCTTGCGAAATTCCAGGTCTTCCTCGCTTCGACGCTGCTCTCCCGCTATTTGCTGTTCAAGGACGTAAATGTGGCGTTTTGCAAAATCCCTCACACGCTCTCGATCGTCTGAAAGCCAGGTTTCCATATCTGCATTCTTCTGCCGATACGCTTCTACCAAGCCGAACTCACCGCGTAGGACACCAGTGGAATCGAGGGCGAGCGCAAGCTGGCGCAGCAACGGATCATCTGTAGGTAGGGCCGCAATAACGGACTTGGTGAGGTCATGCGTGAAGGTCTGCCCGTTGTAGCTGCGCAGCGTATGAACTATGAATTCGAGGTTGGCGCTCGAGCCTTCTGTGATCTTCGCCAGGACATTTTCGTATTCAGCGGTAAATGCCGGGAAAATGTTCGCAAGGAATCGGCCACCTCGATATTCAAAGAGTTTGGGGTCTCTTGCATACCACGCCTGCGCGGCGCTCACAGCGTACTCCGGATAGTCCTTAAGCATGGGTTGAAGCAGATGGAATTCATATGGAATAGCTTCATAGCGATCACCATTCGTGTCTGGCAGCTCCTGCGCCAGGCGATTCCCGAAGAAATCGATGACTTTGTACGGCGAGTATTTGGCGATCTCAGCGAGAATCTCCTCCGTGCGATACGTGACTTCCGGGCTATGAAGCAAACTCGTCATTACCGCATCGACTTGAGGTCCGGTCAGGTCTTTGAATAGCGTGTTCTTGTTCACCGATGGTAACGCCGCATTGACCCAGGCGATGTTTTTCGCAGAGAGATACTCCAAGGCCCGCAGAAAGACGCGCTGTAAGGCTTGCCCAGGAACATCGCCATAGCGCGCCGCGGCTGCGCTCAGTGCCTTTAGTACCTCCAGGTCACCGCCCACCTCGATCGCTGCGTTTAAGGCATGCTCAAGAACGTCTGCGTCTACCGAGAGCGCGTATCGCTCATACCAGATAACCTGTCCGAGATACTTACGCTGGGCTACCCATTGACGAATTCTGTCTACGACCGACTCCTTGTGGGCTCCGCGCTCCAAGCCGCTGAGCATCGACGGGAGGAAATTGGCCAGGCTATCGTCCACTCGGTCAAGGTAGGTCATGACAACCTGCGGCGATGATTGCGCCAGCGCTTCTAGAAATTCGCCGAAACTAATGAACGTGGCGCCGTCCCTCGACTCCGTCTGAGCGCAACGGACAATAATCGGATACCACTCTTCTGCCGTGTCGGCGGTAACTTGCAATACGAAGTCTGCGACGCGTTCCTTTCGATATGCTTCGCGGCCGCTGACGTCGAGACTGTCGCCCTCCCACTCCGGCGGAAACACCGACTCGAAACCAACTAGGGTCTTGTAAATCACAAAAGTGCGATCCGCATTCACGAGATGACGAAATTCCAGAATTCGCTGGGTAAGCTCTGATCGGAGCACCGCGATTTCCCCATCTGACTCCTGCGCCGGGGGCTTGCACTTGTGGCGGTATTGCCAGAGAAGGGTGTGCTCCAAGTGCTCGAGGAGCTCGTAACTCAGCGTAGGTGCGACACCGGTGTAAAAACTTACGATGTCGGCCGTGTCACGGAGCAGGGTCTTCCGCAGCTCGTCTGACAGCCCATGGGGCGGATGCATCGCCGCCGCGAATGTCCGAGTGACCGCCAGGCGTTCGTCGTCGGAGCTTGCCTCGCGGAATAGGTCTTTAAGGACGCCGATGGCGCCCTGGCGTGCTAGATCCAAGCCTTCGCTCGGCGCGGCAGCGCCGCGATGCAGGGTGAGAGTCCGGTAAGTGGCGGTTGAACCGGTGATCTCGGACTTCAGGATCTCGTCCAGGACCTTCAGGATCACGGGTCGTGCGGACGAGAGGATCGGTCGGTCCGTCCTCCGGAGGTGCTCGACGAGCCGCAGCTGCACCGCGGGCCCAGCCTGCCGCCATATCTCTAGGTTGTGCTCGGCGAGGTTTTGGGCGGAGGTGAGAAGGCGCTTGCGTGCCCTCTGACTGGTGATTGCTCCAAACAGCGCGCAGAGAGCGTCTAGCGTCACCTCAACATCGTAGTAGCGGATGTAGTCTAGGATCTCCGCCCCGGCCTCAAGTACGGTATCGGCATTGTAGCCGGGAAGATTGATGAACGGAGTCTCCAGAGGTCGGGGCTCGGTGACGTAGGCTTGCTGGATCGCATTGACTACGGCAGCACGAACGCCCGCCTGGACGCTTGCTAAGTCGTCATAACTGGGTAGCACATACTCTTCAAAGCGCTTCAGGAGTTCGTAGCGCGTGTTGTTGTCATCGCATGCGACGAGTTGCTTGAGCGCGTCCTCGTCGAACAGTTGCTTGCCGCTTCGCAGTCGTTCGAAGTCGTCAACGACTTTCTGGAATTCGTAGCCCGCGGGCAAGAGGTGTTCGCGCATGATCTTCTTCATGCGTGTTTCGATGCCCGCCATCAGGGAGGCGCCGAAGCCCTTCAGCTCGGGCATCTTATAGATGGTGTCATGCGCCATTTCGGACCATGCATGATTGAGCGTGGTCTGCACCTGCACCTCGCATGACAGGCTGCGAAACTCGGTGTACTCCGGCAGTGCCAACCGATCGTCTTTCAACCTGACGACGTAGTTATCCGAAATGAAGAGCTCGGCTGCCTCCTTTGTCTCGGCGTGCGGATGGTGGATCTTGATGCGGTCCCATTCGACGACAAAGTTGTCCGGCAAAATCCCGGACAGCTGGAACGATCTCACGTCTGAATTTGTGTAAAACACCAGCCGACATCCGGCTAGATCCTTGACGCCGGCACCAATGTCCTCGTTGTCCAACGCCTTGCGGGCCTCGAGTTTCCGCTTGAGTGAAGACAGTGCCTTGGCGCGGCGCTGAATGTGTTGTAGTCGCAGCTCCGGCTTCTGACCTATCGCGGCAGCCAGAATCGCCGCGACGGCGTCCGCGAAGCGCTGATAGAGGACGCGGCCTTCCGTTTCGTAGGTCCTGAAGTTCATGGAGCTATGGTACCCGACCAGCCCGACGCATAGATGGGTGGGGCAGTGCCGTCGTTAAGCTGCCGCCACCATGTGCGGTCCATCAAGATGCGCGGGGTATAATGGGCCTTCACTACGAAGAAGTGCCTTAGGTATGAATAGTTCGTTCACGTGGCCCAAGCGCCCAGGGAGTGACCCTGAATTCGAGGCGATGATGCAGGCAATTGATGCTCGGCTCGCCGCGCGCGGATTGAAGCCAGCTCAAAGGCCTCTGAACGTCGTGCAACTACTCTGGGAAGCCTTTGGCTGGGAGGGCAACGTTCTGCCGCCGCCCGAGCTCGCCTCCAGACCTGGCTTCGAAGGCCAAGTGCTGCTCGCCAAGGCCTACCGATGGTATGACCAGATCTACGCCGACAAGATCAAGATAGACTCCTCGTTCGCGCACATCCCAGTGGTCCTCGGGCATGACATTTGGCGCGCACGCATCATTCTCATCTACGGAACTGTGAGGATGTTCGTCGACCGTGATCTCAAGAATCGCGGCAATCGTATGGGGTCGGGTCAAAACCGGTCGACGTTCAACATTCTCTGCGCGGTTGATGGGTTGTCCCAAGATCTCTCAACTCGCCTCAGTGATGCCGAGTTGGAGCGGTACGCCAAATTGACGCAAGCAGCGTACAAGGCCCTCGTGTGGCGCGAGGGACTCCCTCGGAATGAACTCCTGACCAGTGCGCGCGGCGACTACAGTTCCTCAACGGAGGACGTGCTGGCTCGCCGCCCCGCCCAGGCACGATGGGCATCCCAGCAGGCCGTCGAGAAGACTTTGAAGGGGCTGCTTGCCATCGCAGGTCTCGCCTTTCCAACGGGCGGCCCCAAAGGGCATGACTTGTTGCACCTGGCGGAGCTTCTGGAGCGGGGTGCTTCAATTGCTATTGATAGTTCGGACCTGACGGCGGCCACCTGTTCTCCACGTGTGCGATATGAAGAGGAGCCCTCCACGGAAATTCAGGCTCTAAATGCCAATCACTCCGTGTTGCGGGTCCTTCAGCAGTTGGCGGAGTGTCCACACACTACGTCGCTTCTCAGACAGCACCCGGCATCGGCTTCGGCGGCTCCCTAGCTGATTACCAAGGATCGGTCAGCGGACATGAATTGCGCGCTGTGCAACGAGATTCTCGACGAATCGTTTGATTCTCGGGAGCATCTCATCCTCAACGCCATCGGCGGGCGCCGGAAAGTGCGCGGCGTGCTGTGCATCCGTTGCAACAACACTTCCGGCGCAGAATGGGACAGTGAGCTGGCGGATCAACTGAATCCGCTTGCGCTTCTCTTTGGCATTGATCGTCAAGAGGGCCGAGTGCCCGCGCGAAAATTCGAGACCGCCGGCGAGAGTCAATTATGGCTCAATCCCGATGGCACGATGAGCCCAGCCGCCGCGCCATATCAAAAGATCCCCAAGGACGGCGGCGGTTGGCAAATTCAGGTCACAGCACGGACGCTGGCGGATGCCCGAAAGATACTGAAGGGTGTGGCAGCGAAATATCCCGAGGTCGACTACGAGCGGGTATTGGCCACTGCTGAGTTGAAAGCGGATTATCTGGGCGATGCGCTCAAAATGTCTCTCGGTATAGGCGGCGCACGCGCGGGCCGCTCTATCGTGAAATCTGGTCTCTGCCTTTCCGTGTCCGAGGGCGTGGATCCCATGAAGTGCGCAGCTGCGCGCGCGTATCTTAAGGACGACACGGCTGAGCCGTGCTTCGGTTTCTACTACGCACGCGACCTCGTGCGCGATCGGCCGCGTCACGTGCCGTTGCATTGCGTGGCCGTGAGCAATTGCGGGTGCGATGGGCAGCTTCTGGCGTACGTCGAATTCTTTGGATTTCATCGCATGGTGCTTTGCCTTGCGGGCACCTATCAGGGACCCGATGTGCACGCTTCTTATGCTGTGAACCCGATGACGGGAAAGGAACTGGCACTGAACGTTGAGCTAGCGCTCCCGCGCGCCGAGGTGGCTGCAACCTATGCCTATGAGCGGATTCCAGACGGCGCGTATGAAGCGATACTCACTGAATTGATTCCCGTCGCACAGAAACTATCTTTCGAGCGGGAGAAAGACCGGGCCATTTTGCGCGCATTCCAGAGTGCCATGCAGGGGTGCGGAGTGCCCGAAGGCGGGGAACTCCCGCTGGAGAAGCGATGGGAATTTAGCCGAATAATGGCCGAGCAAATGACGCCGTTCGTCACGCGACATCTGAATCGACGTCGTGGCAGCTAGAGCATTCCTACACCATGACAACCGCGCGTAGTCACCGGGCGCCAGCAATATCTGACCGCCACCACCATGACGGCGACGGATAGCAAACCCCTCGCCAACGATCCTGCTCGGGAAGCCAGCGACTCGATGCGTGGCTATTGGGCGCAGGTCTGGCGCAGCGTATTGGTCTGGCTGGAACTGGGTGCTTCCGAACGGCTCTATCTTGAGGGTGCTGAGGATCTCGACCGGGTGAGTGGGCTTGACGCGGAAACCATCCAAGTCAAGGACACTGCGGGTAATATCACGCTGCGCTCGCCGGATGTGGTCGAAGCAATCGACAACACGTTTGGGCACCATCAGCGCAATCCGCAGCGCACGATTCGCTTTCGTTTCCTGACCACGTCGGGTGTCGGTTCTGAACAGGATGCGCCCTTTAGGGATCGGACACCCGGGTTGGAACTCTGGCGGATCTGCCGGGAATCGAATGACGTAGCCCAATCCCAGCTAGACGCGCGCGCAATCGCCGATTTTCTTTTGGCTGAAGGCAAAGTGTCCGCAACGGTTCAGGCGTTTCTGCGCAGCGCCTCGAACGCAGAGATCAAACAGAAGCTCATTTGCGCCATCGAGTGGGACACATCCGCCGACGATGGATCACAGGTCAGCCGCGCAGTCAAAGACGGGCTCGTAGCGATGGGCGAGGCCAGCGGAGTCCCGCCGGAGAGCGCCGAGGCGGTTGCGGACCATCTCTACGCCACTGCCTTCGCGACCGCAACGCTTCGCGACGAGCGCTATCTGACGCGCGCCGACTTGCTGCGCGCATTTGCAGACAGGACGCGAGTGTCATTGCCGGCCGCTACGGTGACCGCGCTCGTCGCTGCGATCCCCAAGCACCTGGCGCCCGAAGGCGCGTTGGCGCTAACCGTGGGCGGTCGAATCAGCGTCATCAGACTTACCCCGCCGCTGCCCGCGCGCTATTACCCGCGCACCAAGGTATTGACAGAGCTGTCGCAGCGGCTGTCCGAATCTACGGTTGTCGTTCTTCAAGGCGGTACGGGCGTCGGCAAATCGGTCTCGGCCGCAGGCCACGTTACGAGTTCGACCTCATCATGGGGATGGGTCGATCTGAGGGGTGTAGCGGAACTCACCCGGCTGCTCGATCAGGTCGAGCACGAACTCGCCGCCGAAAGCGGCATTACGCATCTCGTTCTCGATGACATGACGCTGCCGGCCGATGCGCGCCCGCTGGAACGAGCGCTGGTGGCAATCAAGAACACGCTCAGCAGCCGTGGCGGCCAGCTCATGTTTACCTCGGCCGTGGATCTGCCGCAACGCTTGGCGCTCGCGCTGGCCTTGCCCGCACGCGGAACCCTGCCAATTCCATCCTTTACTCACGATGAGATTGCAGCTTTCCTTTTGGCACGCGGCTGCCCGACGGCGGCATGCTCGCAGTGGGCGACGATCATTCAGGTGCACACCAGTGGTCATGCCCAACTTGTCCATGCCAGGGTTGCGACCCTGGAGGCACAAGGATTCCCTCCTCTCGGGCTAGAACAGCTCACGACCACACCCGCAGATGTCGTCGAGGCACGTGCCGAAGCAAGGCGACTCATCGCCACGCTTGAACCTCCGATGCGTGAACTCGTCTATCGTCTGAGCCTCACGCCCCAGGCCTTGTCTCAGCGTTATGCGCTCGCAATTGCCGGACAGCCGGCGCCAATCGCGGAACCCGGTCTAATCTTTGCCGATCTCGTCGGTCCCTGGGTCGAGCGCGTGGCCGACGGGCTATATCGGATCTCACCCCTGCTGTCTGGCATCGGTCAGGAGGTCCAGGGCGAGTCCTGGGCCAGGGGCATGCATTCCACCGTGGCCCGCACGATGCTAGGTTTGCGCACGCTGTCTCCGGACGACATCTCGCACATCTTGCTTCACGCCACTACGGCCAAGGACTGGCTCACCGTAGCGCAGTTGTCCCTTGGTCTGCTCACCGCCGATACAGAAATATGGGAAGCTCTCGCGCAAAGCGCCGGCTGGTTTGTGTTCGTGGGCACCCACAATGTCCCTGAGCGGCCCCAGGCCGATCCCTTCACGCTCTTCCTCGTTCGCACGCTGCAATTACGCTTGGCGACGGGCGCCAAGAACACCGAAGCGGTGGAAGCGATCATCGCCTGCGCAAACCAGGAGATGCCTCCTAACATCGAGGGGAAGGAAGCGCGGCTCACCAGGCATCATTTCCTGGTGCAGATTCTGCGCATCGACATCGATCTTCCCATAGAACAGGTTCTAGCGACCGCATTCGAATTCGTGCGCTTAAGCGACGAACTGGGCGACGTACTCGCCGGTTTCAAGAATGTCGACAAGATTCTGACCAATCCGGCCGGTGCGCCCGATTTAGCGGGCCTTGCCGGGTTCTCCTTGATGACGCATCTGACTGACCGTGCCTCACTGACCACGTTGCTGGACGCCTGCGAGTCCGCCGAGCCCGAGCTGGTTCGACGCCTGCTGTGGTTCATTGGGGGCACGGAATCCACCGCACACTTGGTGGGTAATCGCATCTGGCTGGCAGAGCTCAACCAGCCAAATCCAGACTGGAGCGCTTGCCGTGGTGCGTTCCAGAGGGCCTATGAGCTAGGGCGACGACTCGACTTGCGCGGACTCGCGCAAGGAGCAGCGCGCGCGATTGCGCGCGTTACCACCGAAAACCTAAAAGACCCTGTTGAGGCCCTTCGGCTTGCTGATCAGATGATCGCGGAGATCGGTTCTTCTCCAGGTCTGGAAGATGGACGGGCATCCATCCTACTCGATCGCCAAGATAACGCGGGTGCGCTGGCCATTTGGCGAAAGCTGCTCCCGAATTGGAAGCCCCGAGACGAATTTGATCTAGAGCAAACATACTCATACCGACGCGCCGCCATCGCGGCGGCGCGCCTCGCAGAATGGAAGGAGGCGGCCGACTGGCTACATGGCGCTTGGGAGTTAGCAAAAGACAATGACAATGTGATCTATTCCGCTGCGCTCCTGATCGACGAGGGCTATGCCTGGTGGAAAGCTGGCGACAATGACCGGACATTGCAATGCCTAGCAGAGGGAATGGCTGCAATCAGCAAATTGCCCCCCGACGACACTGATGAACGCGCGTACCTGCTGCGTAAGCGCGCCGGTTACACCTTGCAGTGGATGGCGCACACCGCGGAGGGCTTACCTCGAATGGAGGACTCCACACCGCCGGCATTCGCGGTATGCAGCGGAATGGAACCGGTGGCAGAAGCGCGACTGCCTTCGACGCCGGAAGATGCGATGTGGGTGCACCTCCTGGAGTTTGAATTCTTTGCGAACCGCGGCGATCGCCAGTTCTTAGAGCACGAAGCGCGACTCAACGCCTCACGCTACGGGCTGGTGCGTTTCTCATTCGATCGATTGCGGATGCGCCACCGCTTGCGAAAACTCGCGTTTCATGACTTGGTGGAAGTCGTGGGGCACTATGCCGAATCGTTGGCCCTTTGTCGTCGCTACTACTACGAGGGCGGCCTGCAAGTCTCTGAACCGCTCCCAGCCGACGCAACCGCAAGCAGCGTGCCGGATATGGACACCGAGTTTGTCCTTGTCGGAATGTTGAACGCGATTTTTGCGCTGGGTGCGAGAGGTTCGGTCACGAGAGAACTCATCGAGCGGTGGCGCGCCGCCGCGGCGCTGGCAGGGCCGTCTCCTGTTCTCGAGTCCTGGTTGGATTTTGTTGAGGCACTATTCGTTGATCCGGCGCTCGACGCGAGGACGGAAATGCGGGATGCGTCGCGACGGTGGCCCTTTCAGGGAGCCGCATCCGTTCGATATTCGCTTGACGATGCTCCAAGCCCCGCAGGGCTTTTGACGGCGCACGACTATTGGACGAATGTATTACCCCGGTCTGATTGCCAGGCGTTCGTCTTGCCTGATATCGAGCTACTCGCGACGCGCGCATGGCTGAGCATGTGCGATCACCCGCTCTTGCTGCGCGCGCCGACAACCACGGTCCCGGCGTTGCGGCAGGCATGCTTAAGTCCTTCCACGGGGTGGCGCAAGATCGGTGAAGTGCTGATGGCGGCATGTAACGCGGTACCTGAGCGCGTGCCGCCGGACATGCAAGCCCGATTTCAGAAACTCGCACGTGGATCGTGACCCAGACTGCCGCGTAGTTGGGCTAGGCATCGCGCCAATGGCTACTCGTGATCGCGACTTTTGCCGCGCTTTTCATAGCTAAAAACGACTCCCGACCCCTTGGTTCGTAGCCTGCATCGCGTTTGCATACAAGTAACTAATAAAAGCAGGAGAAAATCTCCTGCCGTTGTCAATATTTCTAAAAGCTAGGCGGGTGTAAGGCGTTGATTGGTCGAGATAGACATACTTAATATCGGACGCACTTTCGCGGTGCTAGTCTCGAACGGATCCCCATTCGCTCTCAGGACTTCGGCTTCTGTTCCCAACGCGGCCTGAGGAGCTTAACTGCGTCCCGATAGAACGCTCCCGACTTCAGCAACGTGGGCCAACTCGTACTGTTTCCCATTTCTTGTCTCGAGGCAATCAACTCAACAAAGCCGGTCCAAATGGTAGTCGGATCCTTGCCAATGAGCGCCACAAAGTCGCTTGACTTCTCTTTCCAGATGGAAAGGTGTTTTTCAAACAGCAGTGAAAGACCGAAAACAGTTATCTGCGGTATGGCCGCGTCAAGCTCTTGGAAAACCGGGTCAACAATTGAGCCGAAGTTCTTTACATACGCCTTCTTTCTCTCCGTCTCGTTCGTGTACCATTTTCTTTTCAGCTTCTTAAAGCGGTCAACTTGTGCTGACACGAGTCGGCTAATTACATACGAGTCCCGGAATCTTTCGGCAGTAAGATCCGACTTCAGTATTTTTGAGAAGCTACCGCCGTCATCGGTGAACATCTTGGCAGGATCCTTCTTAGCAAGCTGAGGATCGCCATAGTACGTGGCTACATACGCTTGCATCCCGTCTTTCAACGGAATCACATGATCAGACAACGGGCTTCCGAATCGCCTCTCGAGGTCCTTTATCTCGCTTGGGAGCATAGCGTCGATCTCACCCGCTCGTCGCTCGAGATAGGATCCGAGCGTCGTAAGAGAGTGGAATAGCTGGACAATCCTTGGATCGTTCGATCTCAGGAACGTATTGTCCACTCGAGTTTGATTGTTGAGGTTGACTGCGACATTGGACGCGAATTGTTTGTCTTTGCCGGTCGTGATAACCCGAACTGCAGCGTGTACTTCTTGCTTCAACGACTTTTGCTTATAACAACGATGTAGAATTCTCATAGTCTGCCCGCCATTCACGACTTGGGGCCTCTCTAGGCTCAGGCGATTGTTGAACGGCTGAAAAACCGCCGAGTCGCAAATAACCGAAATGCCGTTGTTGAAATGAAAAAAGTCCTTTGCATCAGTCTCACTAGAGGCCGTTGCAGCAATCGCCAGATTCGTGCCTTTGTCGCCTTCAAACATTCGTACGTTCTGTTGCAAAATACTTTCGCCATGCTTGTCGTATAGTTCAGCGAGATCGTTTCCACTCAGATCGAAGATGTACGTTTCGTGATCTCCAATTTTCGTCATGTACGGCGCCCTTGCTAGAGCGAGTTCAAGCGTGGCGTCCAACGTGGGGAGGTGGCCGCTATAGAAGCGGTTGTGAATATCCGTCAGATTCCGAAACTCCCAGCTGAAGAGATCTTTGGCGGCTCCGCTGTTTTTCTCGCAGAAGTTATCTAGCTTCGTGCGAGCTTCCGCGGGTAAGTCGCCCAAGCTAGTAGCCGCTACTACAATTCTGTAGCCGGTAGGAGTGAAGGCGTAGATTTCTTCTAGTCGCGCAAGAAGTTCCGGGTTTGCGATCGTGCTGTGCTTCCTCCGTAGAATCAGTTCAAGGCCAGAGATTAACTTGTCGATATCGCCCGCGGCTATTCCCTTGTCTGCTGACTTCGGGTTTTTGAACTGGTAAAAAACGACCTCCTCGTCATCGATTTCGATCGCGTCAATACCGAGATCTCCTCCTCCGTCGCAGATCTGCTCCTTGGCTTCGATGTCCGTCATGCCGCCGATGTTTTGAAAGTACCAGTAAGCGAATCCATAGCCATCATTTTCGAAAGCTTGCTGCTCGACAATTGTCGATATTTGGTTGGCTAACTGTTCTTTGAATAAGCTAAGTATTTCGGGAACGTCATTTTGCATTTTTCGTGCTACCTAGACAGCGATGTTTTAAACCCATTTGCCGCGCCCCCACGCACAAGGGAACAAGAGCGGCACAGACCCCGTTTCAGGAACACAGGGCCTACAGATACAATGTCCGTTCTTCGGGCAATTTTCCATAGCGACGAACGGTACGTCGCGGGGCGCATATGCGGGGTCTGCCGGAAATCCGCAGGCGGACGCGGCCCACTCTTACCCGGCAGGGGTATCTGCGGAGCTCCGGCTCAGACAGACAACACCGTAGCTTGCTATTGCGGGTAAATCGCCTCAGGGGATATTAGCCCAACAGTCCAACGCAACCAGACGGTGTCGGAAGCAGATCGCCGTCGCAATCCACGATGAGATCTATCCCGCCGACGCCGCCCATAGACAATAGGAGCTCCGGAACTTGTACTTCATCGTCTATGAGAGTGCCCAAGGCTTCGCGCATTGAACCACGACCTCCACGAAGCGTGAGAGCTGCTGCGCTGCCTCTCCCGAAAGGATTACTCCGATCTCCATCGAGGACTCGAAGGACGCCCCGGTCATATTGGCGGACCCAACATACGCGCGAACGCCGTCCACAAGAAGCAGCTTCGCGTGAAACGTCTCGATCGGTGCACCCGGGAAGTGCTCCAGGGAATAGTCGAGAACCGTAGCCCGCCGCTCGCGGAGCCAATCGAGAATCATCGGGAACCCAACCGGGTAGTCCTTCCGCTCGTGACGATCAAGGTTGCGAAGGATGAGCGTGATATGAACGTCGTCGTGAGCGCGCTCAAGAAGAGTCTTCAGAATGCTACCGCCCCGCTGGTCGAGGAACGGGGTCATCACGACAATACTTCGAGCGGCGCCAGCGAAGAGGTCGGCCATTGACTCATCCGTTTCCTCAGGACGCGGCGTCTGCCATCCGGCATCAGAAAGCTCCCTGTCGAAGGCCACTGCCCTCTCTGGCCTGGTCGCGATAATCTTAACGTCCGTCGCGTTTTTCTGTACCCGGGATCTATACGTGTCGATTCCGCCGAAAATGACAGCCAGGGTCGTCATGCTTTCTGCCAAGGAAGGCGTGGGCGTCCAACGCGGCCCTTGACCCTGCAGCATGCCCAAGCTGTGCAGGATCCTCAGCAGCTCCAAGGCCCCCACCTCGTCGGAATGGGACAGGTGCGCCGCGCTAGTTAGCTCCTTTGCGCCAACTGCAACGTCGGGGCCTACGGAGGCCCAAGCATCAAAGAGCTTGCTGCAGAGGCTGGCGCGATGGGAAAGCGCCACGATCAGCCTTTCCTGATAGTGCGCCACGCCGGTCATGCCTGGCTCTTCTTCCCGCCAAGCCAATCCAGATAACCGGAAATCTCCCCACCGCGCTTGTCAAAGCTGGGCCGTCCGCCGATCGAGCGCAGCACCGAGCGCGAGAGCAGCTTGTTGCTAGTTAGGCATGTAACTTCAGGAATCATCTGGCAATCAGGGCAGGCGCTTCCCCTTGTGGTGCAGAGCGATCCGGTGCCGCACTGCAGAGACCTGGGGTCAAGAAGTGAATCAAGCAGAGCCCGCCCGGAGTTGCGCCACATCGCGGAGAGATTTCCCAGGTCCATCGTCGTACCATTGCGGTAGATCACGAATGCAAGATCGGCTGGAAATAGGTACTCGCCGAGTGAGCCGACATCGAGGCCCGAGTAGCTGGAGACTTGCTTGATTACGTGGTGCGCGTAGCTGTGCAGAAGCGTGTACAGGTAGAGGTAAGACTGGGGCGACTCTGTCAGCCCGTCTAGGAACCTGCTCATTTGTACGGTCCTTGCAAGAATCCCCGCGCCCGGCTTCTGCCCCTGATCGAGAACTATCGGGTCCACGCAGTTCAACGACGCAAGCCATCCCATTACGATCTCGGGGTCGAGCTTCACGTAGATCGCCTGGTTCGCCTGTTGCACGACGTAGATCGGGTACTTGCTGCGGTCGTCATCCCTCACGCGGTCGAAGAGCCTGAGGCGGACTGGCATGTTCATATTCCGCTTGTCCAGGAGCACCGGCTGAGAAGAAACCCGGCTATATCCAAAGCTGAACCGGCACAGGTCAAATTTCTTGACTAGCCCCATGTCAGCAATTCCGAGATCGGAAAGGCGCTCGCGAGCTGCCGCTTCAAGACTCGCCTTCTCTTCTTGAGTCTCTGGCGAAAGATCTGCATCGAGATGCTTGAATGAGACGTACTCCTTGCCTACATTCAACCGGGCGCGCGTAAGCATCTCATGCTCGATTGCCAGCTGGAACGGATCGAACCGGCTGTCGAAGAGCTGCCGACGCTGCCGTAGTGCTCGGTCCACGTCTGCCGGCAAGTCCGCCGACGGCGTCAGAATTTGTTGTTCACGGAGCGAGTCGATGACCTGGCGCTTCGACCCCTTCGTTGCCACCAATGCGGCAGACAGATGCACCTTCAGGCCCTCGTCCGCCGTGGCCATCATGGTCTCCAGGCCAGCAATCCCCTTGGTAGCGGCCTGGAACTGCGCTAGGAGGCCCTGCAAGCCCGGCTTATCTTGGCATGCTCGCTCGACATCGTCGTCTGTAAGGGGTGTCGTCGCAAAACCATACTGCCCGGCGATGAATGCCCGCAGCTCATTCTCTGCATCCTTCGCCAGCCATCGGGTTAGCTCGCCTTCATTCTTCTGGAAGTCGATGAAGAGATCCGCCTGGATGTAATAGGCATTGTTGGCCCTGTAAGGAGTTGCCTCCATGTTGACTTCCGTCGGTCCGCTCAGCCTTCCAGTTCCGACAGTGGTTCGCAGGATGTCCAGGGTCTCCCTGTCCCGTTGCATCCACCGGTCGCCGCGGCGTGTGCCGCACTTTGGCTTTGCGCAGTGGAAGTACCAGTCGCCGATCTTTGGGCTAGCCCTGTTGAGCTTGAAATCACGGGAGCCACAGGATTGGCAGTTTGCGTAGTTCTGCTTTGTCCGCCCATCGCGGAAATCCCAGAGACTCGGACTCGCCTGTTCCCAGCCACCTGACCAGTGGACGAAAATAACATCCAGTTGCTCCCAGCTGCACTTGCCGCCCAGTGCCCTGGGGCTGTCGCAAGAGGCTGCTTGCATCCCTGCCAGGCCCTTCTCCATGTCCCGAAGCGACGAGAACTCGCGGAACGTCCCGCATTGGCGGCAGGTAAAGGTCAGGGGCGCCGGGGTGTACCCCATGTTCGACGGCTTTGAAAAGTAAAGCGTATCCAGCAACGGCAACTTCACGGACGTACGCCCGTCGTTGAGAAGCCCCACATCCACGCACAGCTCTGGAATGATCGGAAACTTGGAGACGTGCTCCGGCTTGTCGTTGCGCGCGCTCATGGCACGATCGAACCATGCGCCGCTGAACTGCTCGAGCCGCTCCAGAATCATCCGAGTGGTTGAGGCGGCGAGCGTAATCGGTTCACCCGTAATCGGCGTCGCCATGCACGCGCCAACGCCACCCTCAAACGTAAAGAAGGAGCCCGGCGCATACGACGTTGCGACCTGATTGCGCGAGCGATTCATTGATCTTGCTTTTGCCATGTCGCACTTACTCCGAATCGTCGTCGTCTTCTTCGTCCAGCTCACCGACAATGCCGCGCCGGATGAAATTCATGGCCACCGCCGTCATGCCAGCCTGGACGCGATTGCCCCGTGCATCTGTCCACCCTTCACTGATGACCCCTTGCAGGTCCACATCGCGAAGCGATGTCATCGGCCGCAGTTCAGCATTGCGCCGGCTGAAGAACTCTCGTAGCGAGCTCGCTCCTAGCGCGGTGTCGGTCATGGCCTGGCGGTACTCGCTGATCTCGCGGGTCACCATGGCCTTGTAGAACTGCCACGCCTCGACCTCGGGCTTGGTGGCGAGACCAAGGGCGACAATCAGGAATGACGCTAGGGCCTCCCGGTTCACCGGCTCATTGAGGAAGGCGTGGGCATCGGACGTATTGCGCATGTCTGAAACCGTTCCCTTCTGGGAAGGCGGCACTGCTGCAATCTCAACGAACCTGCTGACACCGCAAAGGTACTCCTGCATCACGCTGGGAATGACGCGCCGTATGGCCTTATCGGCCCAGCGATCGATGGCCGCTGGCAACACCATGCGCTCCAGGAACCGATGGAAGATGTCGAAAATCTCCACTACGAATCTATCGCGTGCCCGCTGGGGAACCGGGATCAACAGGGAGAAGCCCACATGCATGCGACCTACGCGAGAGGAGGCCTGGATGTACTCTGCGATATCCGACGGAAGGCCGGCAAAGAACATCGCATTGAATTCTTCGACGTCGACGCCATGTGAGACCGCCGATGTGGCAATGATGGAGCGCAGCGTCTCGCTGAGGGGCGGGAATTCATGTCCAGGTTTCACCCTGTCCTCTGCCATTCCCACGACGTCCTGAATCTCACTTGCGGATACGGCGCCCGAGATCAGCCTGGTATTGAGGACTTCATTCAGGAACCCTTCCGCCTGATGGACGTCATCGAACTCGGAGCGCTCGGTGTCGATGACCTGATCACCGCCCTTCTTGTTGGTCACGTAGGTCAAGGCGATGCGATGCAGGTCGACTAAGGTCAGCAACGCTTCGCGGCTCGCAGCATGGAGGGCCTGGAGCAGGTAAGGCCGGAGCTGGCCTTCGGAAATCCAATTCACAAGGACGGCTCTGGCACGCTGCTCGCCCTCATCGCCTCCGACGCGGAGGTCCTCGTAGAGCTTGGTGATCAGCAGGTGGTACTGGCCCAAAATTGAGGACACCGAGACCGTGTGTCGATGCCCGTTTGTAACGATCGCAGCGTAGATGCGCGCAGCGTTCGCGCTCCGTTCGGGGTCCTTAAGGGCCGAGCGTGCCGGGTCCGCTTTAGGGTTGGCATAGAACGAGGAGTAGAGGGATGGACCTGGGTATGGGAACTGGATTGTGGAATCTCGTTGGTACAGGTTCCGCATCTGACGCTCGGGCTCACTGACCGTGGCGGAGGCCGCAATGACCTTGATCCGGCGCCGCTCCCCCTTGATCGGGTCAGCGGAGATCTCACTTCCCAGTAGGGGCGCGAGCTTGTCGAGGCCCGCATCAAGCGCGGATTCGAAAAGGCCGGCAAACGTGCCGAGAGACTCTTCGAGCAGGTGGGCCTCGTCCTGGATGAGCAAGGACGGAAACGGATCGAAAAATGCCCGCTTTCCGGTGCTAAAAGCTGGGAATAGCTGCTCTAGGTTCTCCGCGCTCGCGGATGCCCAATCCGACCTGCTGATGGGCGTCCGAAGGTGGCCGGTTGACGGCTCCCGGTATGGAGCCATCCCGAACATCCCGAATACTTTGCGAATGGTCTTGAAGGATTGGCCGATCACCGCCAGCTTGTCCACGGTTCCGAGAAGCACGGACGGAGCAATGGCGTAGATGTCCTCGTCCACGATGTAGAACGGCAGGGCACGCCGCACAGGGTGCCTCTTACCCCAGTCACAGCTGGCCAGTGGCGCGATGCAGTAGTGTCCGAGAATTCCGCCTTCGCGCTTGGGCGCCCTACGCAAGGCGGTTCTCGATCCGCAGAATGGGCAGGACTCCAGTTTCAGCCATGCGCTCTTGCGCCTCGCATACGCCTCCACGCTCGCCATCTCCGACTCGCTCTCTGCCGGCATCTTGTCGAGTGTCGGTACATCGGCGATCTCGCGATCACTGCGCCAGTTGGGCGTGTTCGAGCTGCCCACCCAGAACCCGAGAGAGAGTGGTTCGCCGGGGTGCTTCCGGTGGCCGCGCTGAACTTCGCCTGCCGCCAATACACGCATCGTGCGGCGCGCTTGCTGGAGCGTCAGAAGGCGAAGCGGGTAGCGCATCAGGGAGCTGACTCCCCGTTCCTTGCCGCGCAGCCGGTCCAACACTAGGACGAACAGAAGCAGACCCAAGAAGGCCTCGGATTTGCCACCGCCGGTTGCGAAGTACAGAAGCGTCACGGCATTGATCTGCTGCTCCGCGCCCTCTTCCTTGTAGAAGTGGTCGAACCCCGGCATGCGCGTTGCGAATGCGGGAATCATGGAGACGATGAACGCAACCTGGAACAGGCGCCAGGAGTCATATTTCCCCTTGCCCACCTCGCCCATCGCCGCATTCATCGTGAGCCACGCTTCGAATGGCCTCCCCATGGGATCCGCCTGGACCCCAGGTCCATTCCAGTGCTCGCTGGACTCCTTCAACAGACGAATGCCACGGGCGATGCCGGCACACTCCTTCTCCCAGTACCGAAGATCCTTGGCGAACTCGCCCTTCTCACGCTCCAGCATCTCAGCGGAATTCGGCCCGCTGATGCCCGCCGCAACCTGCGTATTCTTGGACGTCTGCTCGATCCACTTGAGAAAGCCAGGAACAAGCGGAGCGAGCTTGTCGACGCCGTCCTTCTTAGCCAGTTCAGCAAAGTTGCGCTCCGCGTCTACCGCGCTTGGAATGATACGTGGCAGCGTGTAACGGGGATTCCAGGTTGTAGCGAGGATATCCCGATCCGGATCGCGGTGACTCGTAACGCCACAGTTGAAGCCGAGAGCCGGGTAATCCAGGTATGCGTTGTAGCGATATGAGGGCTTCACGCGATCCAGCAGCAGGGGCTGCAAGCCACTCGCTGGCATCTCCACCGTAACCTGAACCTGGAAAAGACAGAGTTCCAGTTCTTTCAATCGCCCCTTTTCGGAAGGAAGTGGCGACCAGTTCTCGACGGCAACATGGACCAGCGAGCGGCCGGACTTCAATGGATCCGGCACGGCTGAAATAGCCCACCGGATGTCAAACGTGGGAATCGCAAACGGTCGAGAACTCTCACATGCTGCGCGAAGAAATGCCTTCCAATCGGACAGATGCGACGGGAGCACTTTGGTGCCGGACTTGTATGCCACATGCTCAGAGTCTGGTCGCCGGCCGGAAGTCTCAAGCCATTTGCCAATTTGATCGGCAATGGCTGCATTGAGCTGGGCGTTCAACTCCTCGAGATGTTCTACCGTACATGCGGAAAGAGGAGTCGCGACAGTGGGCAAATCAAGGTCCAGGCGAAGCCACTTTTGCGGCGGCTCGGTGGGCTGGTACAAATTGTCGGCTCCGTACTTGCGATTGCCAGATGCTCCCTTTGGCGTCTCGTCGACAGGCTCATCTCCATCCGCACCCGACTCATTCGGATCCGGGATCGGAGTCGTATCGCTGCTATCCGTAGCATCGAATGGAATGCCCATCTCAGCGTGGAGTTGTCGGCGCAGTGCGCCTAAGCGCTTGCCCCAGTCCGGGTGGGAGCTCTCCTTGAACCGCTCAACCCCCAACTCGGCGCGCAGTGCGTCCATGGCAGCATAGGTACGAGTCTTCAGACCACGGTCGATCTCCGAATTCCGGCGAATCTCAGGCGTTAGCTCACCGCCAGGCGCGATGTCGGAGACGGAGGGAAATACGCGCAGATATACAGAACCGCCGAGTCTCAACTTGATCGGACGAGCAAGGCTCGCATCTGAGACATGGAAGTCGAGGCCGTGAGCATTAATCTGAAGTGGGTTGGCCTCCTCATCACTTTCACCCTCTTTCTTAGGGCAAGGCACGATGAAGCCGCTGACCAACAAGTCACTGGGACGCGCGTTGGAGATGAAGCGATGGAAGTCTCCCTTGCCCGACACACGGGCCGAGAGGTTGTTTAAAATGGAGTCCGCCACCGCTTCCTTGCACGGATCGGCTATGTCCCTGGCGAGTACCGCTTTTGTAACCATTTGCTAGTTGATCCTTGTCACTGCCGGAGGCTCGATCCGAACGACCTGTGCAACACAGTCCAGAGACTTGCTCTGGAGCATCTGGATCGTCTCGGGCTTGATACCGCGGTAGATCTTGCTGCTGTCGGGATCGAGCAGTACTTCTGCGTATAGCGACGTCAGCTGGCGTCCACCTTGCTGATTGTCAACGCGTACCTTGCGTATAAAACCCCAGAACTGCTCGGCCATCGCTTCAGGGATCGACAAGGTCCTGCAGAACGTGAGGTACTCCCCCTTATCCCGAGCAAAGTGGGGAGCCGTTTCGTCTTCGACATGATTTGGCGGGCTCAGCCAGTAGCGGAGCTTTGAATTAGTAACGCTCGCGTGCGCTGGCTCGAGGGATCTCATGGCAAGCTGGATCGCGGAAATCCGATCCGAAATAGATGCGCCCGGGTACTGGGATTCGATAGCCTGCGTCATGATTGCCCGGTAGCCGTCCAGGGCGGAGCGAAAGCCTGTGTATTTGCCTCCTGAGAATTCGGTGGCCAGCACTGTCTCCACCTCATCACGAAGGTCGTCAGACATCGCGAAGACCGAGTCTCCTTCCTGAATGTCCTTTGCCAACACCCGATGGAATCCTGCGTCGTCGAGGCCGGCATACCGAAAGACAGTTCCGCTGATGCTGATACAGCGTCCGTCATCCAGAAACAGGCGGTAGGCAGCAGGGTCCGCGGCACCTGCCCCGCCTGACTGCTGGGCCGCCGCTGGAAGCCGCGTGTCATAGGCTCGGACGATGCTCTCAATATCCGGAACGTTGCCGAGGCTGGACTCCAGATGTGACTTAAGCTCCACGAGCCTGCCGCGGTACGCCTTGAGAACGTCCACAGAGCTTAGGAACTGGATCTGAGAAAGCATGCGAGCGGCTTGGTGTGATGGAACCAGCAAGCTGGTGTGGAGCGGAATGTCCTTTTGGGTAACCAGGAAGCGCAAAATCTTGGGGTTCAGGCCGACAATGATGAGTCGATGCTTGTTTTTTGTAGTGGGCAAGCCCGTTGCAGCATCCGACAAGCTCAGCAGCTTGACGCGACTACTAACCGCATCCCACTTCTCCGCAAAACTCCGGGCTAGGTATTGCTGCGCGATCTCGGTATCCCGACGGGAGAAGATAACAACGGTCATCTCCCCCTTTTCTTTGATGACGTGGCGCTCAACAAGCGATTTCAGGTGCGCAGCGAGTGGCGTAGCGTCGGCACACGTCGCGAAATGCGTGCGAATTTCAGCCAGAACGTCGCTGATCTGCTTACGCTGGCTCGTGGCTCCGCCCCTCGTCAAAACGTCCTGAATTAGGGTTTCGATCCTTTGGAGATCAAGCTGGTTGCGCAATGGACTCCAGCCGCTCTGGTCGCTCGACAGCGCATCCGCGAGCCCACCGGGCACAAGGCTCGCCCGCAACACCAGATGCTGAGCACGAATGAATGGTTCCTCGACCTCTGGGCCTTCGTCATGAACTGCATCCACGATGCGACGGATCCGGCGGGCAAGCTGGGCTGCTTGCTCATCCGTTGCCTTGATCTTGAAGTTAACCATGGTCCTCGAGTCCGGCTTCCAGTCGGGCGCCATTGAGGTCCCGGACGCCAACCAGTCCGTGCCACTGGCCTCGGCGGCTATGATTTCGCTGTCAACGGCGAATCCCAGCTTCTCCAACGACTTCCCCAGATTCCGGTACTCGGCTGGGTCATTTGTTACGATCAGGGTGCCGACCTTCCGACGACTCGCTTCGAAGATCGTCTCCAGGTGCTTGGGAATCGCCTTGACAGAGTCTGGGTCTGCAAGGATCGATCGAGTGGATGCGTCGATGAGCACGACATCAATCGCCAGCGGGGCACCCCCTTTGCCGCCCGCCAATGCAAACTTGATCCCCTTCTTCTTGATCTCCCTGTGTAGAACCAGCAGAGACCCTGGCGCGCTTGCCGGGGAATTCCAGTCCGTCGCCGAAATGCGCTCCCTTAGCTGCTTCTTCAATACAAGGTTGGGGATTCCCTTGACGAGCGCGTCGATCGGAGGCTCGCGCACGCCAACCCAACGATTAGTTGTTCGGTCGTACCGGAAGGCGGGAATTAGCTGACGAATCCGCAGTGGCAGGTCGCGCCTCGCATAGTTGGCTTCATGGCAGATGTCGAGTACGACCCGGAGTGCGTTCGAGTCAGCCTTGGGAACGAGCTTGTTGTACATGCTCTTGCACAACTGGTCGTACTGCTTTCGGTCGGTTGTAATCCGATCAAGCGTCGCCCATGTGGTGTCAGTGCCCGGGTAGTAGAGGGTTCTCAGACCCGGCAGATGTGTGTCAAGAACAGCGGAGAGACTCGCTACTGCGTGCAGGGTGACTGCCGTATCGATCTCCGCCGGCCACACCAGTCTCAGGGAAATCCGGCCATCCCGAGCGCGCTCCCGCAGTGTAGTTGCCAACCGAACTGCCCAAGGCGTCAGGTACCGCGCGGCTGAACTATCAATTGATGCCAGGCGCGGGCTATGAAAATCGATGTGTTCCGGTGCAGAAGTCGTTTGCTTCTGGTCCGCAGGATTGTGGTCCTCCGCCGTCTCTTGGGCTCGCGACTTTGCCTTCTTGGGAGGATTCCGTACGTTCGGCCTCGGCTTCGCTGTCAGCGCCTTGATGCGCTCACGCAATTGTTCGAGCGACTCTCGACTTCCCTGCAGCCGTTCCTCAAAGGTCTTTTTGAAGCCCATATCCCTGGCGCGTCCCTGCTTGTTTAGTCCATGCGTGCCGGGTAGCCAAGGAGGAGCGTCTCCACAGCTTTTTCCATGGCTACTCCAGCATCCAGGAGCCGCTTCAACTTCTTCGGGTCTGGGAGCGGCAGCTGTTGCAGCTCGAAAACTGACACGTTCGTGCAGCCCGAGACGCAATTGAAATACCGGTTGATCACTGCGGTCTTGAGAAGCGACAGCATCTCGGTGGGCGGTAGGTCGGCCCTCTGGGGGTCCTGCTCGAGGATTACGACGTGGTTTTCGCCGACGAAGCCTCCGTGCTCGGCAACGAAGCTCTCCGAGACGATGGCCCCTGTAAGGCGATGCATTTGATCGCTTGCGGTAACCCGCTGAAGAAGCACTGCCGGCCTCTTCTTGATCAGAAGCTCGCCCAACTTCCCTGGAACGACATACCGATCATGGGTGCCGGTCGGCTTGTTCGCGTCGAAGTTGAGGCGACCGCTCGGCCGCAGGTCGCTTGCCCACAGCAGTGGAAATGCGCCCTCGCGTTTACCCTCCGGGACCTCGTCGAAGATCTCGTAGGTCTTCCTGGTGTCTCGATTCCAGACAAACCCACCGATGGTTGGCTTGTACCCGTAGTTGGCAAGGCGGAAGGTACTCTTGGTCGCCTTCTCCAAGAGACGCATATCCGACGCGCCACGGGCCAACGGCCAGGAGCTGCCGGAATTCGACAAGTTGCACTTTCCGAGCCTTGAATACTTCCCGACGCGATCAACAACCGAAATTCCGGCGGCGGCGGTGTGCTTCACTCCTTGGCTCCCGGGACGGATGGTCGTGAGTGCCGTGTCTTGTTCAACATTGAAGTAGACGCGCAGGCGGTCCTGGATGATCCCGATGTGCTTTACGGATGCATGATTCAGCAGGAAGGTTCGCAGAGCCGAGAAGTTCTGGCCCGACAGGAAACTTGTGGGAGTCACAAGCCCAACGATGCCGTCAGTGCGCGTGAGCTTCGTTGTCAGCTGGATGAAGAGCGCGTACAGGTTGGGCTGCCCCTGCATGGCCTCCACGTATTTCGCGCGGTGCAAGTCCGCCTCTTTTCGCGAAAGCTTCCGATACGGGGGATTGCAGACCACTACGTCAAAGCGGCGCTTGAGCCGGCGCGCCTTGGTAAGCGAGTTACCGTCCTTCACATTGAACTGCGGAGCCCAGCCTGCGGAGCAGATCTCCCGGTAGAACACCATGCGAAGGAAGTGACGCGAAAGTGCACATAGAGTCTTGTCGATATCGATGCCTGCCAAGTGGGCATTGGCATGGCGCAATATCGCTGACGGCCCCACCTTCCGCTTCAAGAGTCCGACACGCATGCGATCGGCAACGATCGCGAGGAAGGCCGCGCCACCGCATGCGGGATCCATGAAGGAATGTCGATCGAACAGCGCCCCTTCATCGGCTAGGTCGTTGAGGAGCCGGTTGGCGATGGGCGGAGGTGTGAAGTACATCGCCAGGCGCTTGCGATCCTCCGCCGGCGACAGCGCGGTATAGGCCGTGCTAAGCCAATAGGCAGCATCCTCGAATGACAACTGCTTCAGGTATTTCTCAAACGTGACGACGGCCGGGTCGTCCAGGAGAGTCCTGCTCCAGCGCAATGACGGAGCCCTCAACTCGGGGAACGAGCTCAGGCTCCACCGGCGAAGGACCGTTCCGACGATCAGCGTGGGCGTACGACCCCTGGTCTCTCCGAGCTTCTGGAGACCACGGACCGAGCGGATAAGCGCAAGCCGCCCCGGCACGTCCCCTTGTGTGAGCTTGGCGTTGGTCATCCTGGCCGCGCCCATCCTGATGGCGCGCTGAACGAGCATGTAGCACGCTGGCGGGAGTCGCCCACCATTTCAGCCTTTGCCAATTTTGATTCGACCGTGTTCATGCGCCCTGCGTCCGTTCAAGTCTCCGGAGCCTTGGCACCGAAGCCAAGCAAGCCTTTGCCAGTTGATAGGTATAGAGACCAGATGTCTTATTCACCCTGAGATCGGCGGACCGTGAGAGGCTAGCTACTTCGAATAAAGTCCGAGGGGACCGGGGGGCTCCCCAATGACTGACTCAGAGCCGCCGGTTGGACAGCCCCGGATCATTGTTCTTCCGGGAGTGTACTCCGAATCTCCGGACTGGACGGACGGCGAGACTAGCCGCGGGATCATGCAGTGGATTCCTCGCATCTTTCGATAGGTGCTTCTCGGAAACCGCACGGCTATCGAACTGCATTGGTGAATGTGGGTGGCTCGCGCAGCCGTGAACGCGGAATGGCGACTAGCTCCTTGACCAGCAGGTCTCTGTCCGTGGTCGGCGGGTTCAATGCGCGTGCAAATCTGGCGACGTCGGCGGCAAGCCCACGTTCTCCGCTCCGAGCCAATAGTTCAGCCGCGCCCTTCCAACCTTCTGCTACTTCGGCCCGCGTCTCCAAAAGCGATCGCTTACCCGTGTCGGCGCGAACCACGCCGCTCGCTACCTCTCTGGCCACAGTCTCGACTCGCGTTCGCATGAATGTTGATTCGCCTCTTATGCTCGCCCGATAGATACCATCCCGCCTGGCACTTCGACTCTCACCGCGAACGGCGCGCTCGGTGGCATTGGCCGCCACGCCTAGGCCACGGAGGTGACTTGCGAACTGCGACCGCCAGTGCCGCAGGGTTGCCTTCCTGATGTTTAGTCGCACGCCTTGCTCGCTCACGGCCTTTAGGACCAGATGTACATGCGGGTGCGGCTCGTCGGTATGCAACACGAATGCGTAGCGATGCTGCCCAAAGAATTCCTCCCGCGCGAAGTTGCGCACGGCTGCGAGAACCTTCTGCGGCGGCGAGCCAGGCGGCATCGAGAACATCAGTTTGTGAACGAGCTTTGGCGGATTCCGATTGCGCACAGCGGCGAGACTCCTTTGCCGCCGCACGTCATCGATGTCGAGATCCCAGTCTTCCAGCAGTGCCGGTCCGACTCGACCCTGTAGCAGCTCACCGTCATCACCTTCCAGCGCCAAATTCCCTCGGCGACCGATGTAGTCGATATGCTTGCCGACGGCCTTTAGATCGTTGCTGCTCCGGGGCAGAACCTTCACGACCGCCTCGGGCGCGCGATTGACGGTCAGGCGAATATACTCCACCTGCGACGGCGTCAGCCGGTCTGCCGCGCTCGGGCCGCCCCGCGCGTAGCTCGCGATGTTCAGCAGCGGCTCTTCCTTGGGGAGCCTAAACGTCTTCGCCATACCCGCTCTCCCAACTGGTGAGGTTCGCCTTCAGCAGCTTCTTTGTGTTGTCCCTCAGAGCCTCACAAACCTTGAGCATCGCCCGGAACTCCTCCCGTACCGATCCGGGAAGGCGGCCACCGTCATTCGCGGCCTTGGCAATCTGATTGATATTTCGACCGATGGCCGCCAGCTCGCCGATGCTGCGTCGGAGTGCCAGCAACTCATCCTTGGGTAGTGGCGCCAGCCGGCGGAGGTGACTTCGTGTGGTGACCGCGACATAGGTTGCCGGCCGCATGCCACGGGCCTCGGCGCGCGCATCCAGCAGCAGACGATCCTCGGGCCGCAACCGCACTAGAATTGGACGATCGCATGCGCTTTCACGACGACCTCCGTGGCGCCATCCAACCTCGGTCCTGCGTGGCGCAACTGGCGTCGCCACCGGATCTCGCGCCGCCTGCATCTCCCGGACGAGCAGGCGTTTCAGCCAGGCCGACTCGGACAACATCTCGCGCGCGGCCGCCGCCGCGATCTCTCGCTTGGTCTCCGTGGTCACGCGCGCCTTGATGACTTCCGTACATCGCATGGGACCCAATGTGTCCCAACCGTAAGCCGCAGGCTATCCTGCATCTCTCCGAAAACAGCCCAAAACTCAACAAAGTCTTGCCGACCGGCACCATCGGTATTCCCGAAACCCCAACCAAGGACTGCACGCTTCCTCCTTCGAACCCCTACCCGCGAAAAAAAGGGAGAGAGCGTCCGAAGGCGCCCTCCCCCGAGGCGGGTGTTCAGGCTACGAGCGCCTGCGCCGCCAGGTCCCAAAGTCGGCCATTGATCCGCACGTCCTCCCGGAGGGAAGTGATCCGACGCGTATGGCTGAGTCTTCCGTTCGCCGCCCAACGGGTCAGCCCGCCCCGCAGCAGGTTCTCTTGGACCCGATTCAGCGTGCTCCAGAGATTGTCAGGCTGGTCCTCGACCCGACGGCAGCGCAGAAGTTGCGCGGGCTGCATGCTGGCTTCTCCCATGTCCGGATAGCGCACTGCCATCGCTGCGTGAGCGAACCCGAGCTGCTCGTCCCTCAGTAGCTGTCGGGCCTCCATCCGCTCGACTTGGCCGGCCAGAATCTCGAACTGCTCAGAGATGCGAAGCGCGCCCGCGATCACCTCGTCGACAATGTCGCCCCGATGCGCCACACAGACGCCCGGGAACGCCCCGCGCGACACGATGAGCCCGTTCGTGCAGACAACGCGAAAGATACCCATGCGCAGCTGGTAGGCGCTCGTTCCGTCGTGGCTGTTCAGGAAGACAATCTCAGGTACGGCGTCCCGAAGCTGAACCGTTTCATACCGGCGACGCAGACGAAGCACGTGGCGGGCGTGATCCATGCTCGCGATCCGGGTGTGCGCCTGACGTGCTTCGACCGGCACGAAGCCGGCACCCATGAGTCCCGCCAAGACTCGCTCGGTCGGAATAAACGTGTACTTCGGGCTTGTCCGTGCATGCGCTGCCGAGGCAAAGACGGCCGGTGCCCGCTGGCGGACCTGCTCCAGCGACAACGAGTCCTCGAACGCGCTGGCGCGAGAGGGAATAGAAAGATTGAGTACGGCATTCATGGTCAGATTCCATATGGTTGAACTGGGCGGGATTGCCCGCGCCCTCACCCTCACGGCGCGCGGAGCAGTCAATCGCGCGGCCTCGGGGACCGTGGAATAAATGGAGGGGACCCGCGTCTTCGCGGGGAGGTGGCCGTTTATGCCGCGAAAGCTCCGGGTCGCACGATTGACGGCGAGCACGGCGTGATACGCTCAAGCGATTAAGGCAATCCCACCCGAAAATCCGACTCTTCTCCTTGCGAAGCGGATCGTGGGTGCGAGCGCAACAGCCACCCAGACCACTTCTCCCCGCGGACGGTCAGAGCGTCAACGGTGAGGCATCGCTCGCAATCTCGTTCCGCGCAGGCGAAAAGACGGGAGAGTCAGATCGACCCTCCCATCTGCGAGTGCTTACAGCAAACCGCGTTCGGCGAAGCTCAAAACGTCGGGGCCCGCGACGATCAGATGGTCGAGCACACGAACATCGATCAAGGACAAAGCGCTCACCAAGCGTTGTGTAATTGCCTCATCAGCCGCACTGGATTCAGCGACTTGGCTCGGATGGTTGTGAACGATCACAACCGCAGCGGCATTGCGGGCGAGCGCGAGCTTTACGACTTCGCGCGGGTGAACGCTTGCCCCATCGATCGTGCCTCGAAAGAGTTCTACGAACTCGATCAGCCGGTGTCTCGCATCCAGCAGCGCTAGACAGAAATACTCACACTCGCGTGCGCCGAGAGATACCGCCAGATAATCGCGAACGACCTTAGGACTTGTGAATGCTGCTCCCTTGCGGATACGCCGGCTCAAGCGTGCTTTCGCCGCGGACACGATGATCTCGTCATTCGCAGGAGTAAAGACGCCCTCCTCGTCGCGGACGAACAAAGTCTTGACAGTCATGACCCTCTCCGATGTCTCGGGCGAGATTGCCCGTGGACATCCGACGGCACGCGGCAGCGCAGCCGTCACAGGCTCGGCGCAGCCGACTCGCGGAGCACGGCGCGAAGCGCCGCGCGCACGGCCTTGACGGCGAGAACCGCGTGGCAGACTCGATAAGACGGGCAATCTTTCTTCTCATTTGTGACTGGTTCCCATAGTTCTGGGATTAGCCAGTCTGCGTGCTGGGCCTGTCGGCTCAGCAGAAGGCCGCACCCCAGGCGCCGCGCACCACGCGGTGTATGAACGGCGGGATAAGTGGCCGTGACGAGGCGGAACGGATACTGATTAAACTGCTGAGGTTGTCGTCGCTGTCCGAAAGCTAGAACCCGGCGCCTTGCACTTTGGCGATCCCTTCAGTTTGCGCATCCATCATTCGTTTAAGGGACATTGAGTTTATCAGCGGCAGGCGCATTACTGGTCCCAGCATAGCGCCGTAGCTATGGCGCTCACTTGAAAAGCTGCGACTGACCACGCCTCTGACCACGGCGCCGTCGCCACCAAATATGGGACTTCCGCTCATCTTGCCCGGCACCCTTGCTCTAAATGCAAAACATGGTCCTGGAGCTGGGACATCTCTACTTAAGTGATTCTCAGGGTGAACATCCATCACCTCGCCGACGGAGACATAAATCTCCTGTTTAAATTTGTCGAACTGAATTCCGCCGTCCACGGCGAGCAAAGCAACATCGTCCATCTCTGAATAACCTACGGCACATGCCTGTTCGCCTTTGGTAAAGGCTTTTAACGAGAGAGATAACGGTTGGTGAGCCGCTCCATTTGGCATTTCCGAAATCTTGCAAATCGCGACATCGGTGAGAATATCGAATGTGTCACGCTCGTGAAACAGAGGGCTTTCCTTCCACGATCCCAAGCACCAGCTTTGCTGAAATGGGAAGAACATGAAGCTGCGCGCACCAAAGAATGCAGGATTTAGGGCCAATAAAACCCCCATGTGCAATTCGTCCTTGAATAGCAGAGTATTTCCATTGCGAACTACCCTTCCGTAGCCCCGCTCCTCAGGGTCAATGAGCACATGACAGGCGGTCATCAAATAGCCAGAACAGCTGATTAGAAACGAAGTGCCGATGCGCCTGACAACGCTGCCGCCATCAGTCCATGCTACAACCGGAAGAATGCTCTGCTTGAGAAGCAAGCTCGTCGAGCCAAATGAAGCGGACAAATCGCTAATATTTCTGGGTGGCCTCGAAGTTAACAATTCCACCTGATCGTCCACCAAAAAGTAGTCACTCGAGAATCCGGCCTTCGGCTTCAACGTCAAGCCTTTAAAACCGACCATGGCCCAACGATCGGTCTTCGTACGAGTCCACAAAGTCTTTAGAATCGACGTCTGCGAGTTGTCCATGGTATTTAGCGTGACTTTAGATCTAGCGCCAACGCAATAAACATCTCGCCAGTCTTTTTGGGTGGATATGCCAGTCCACCGTGGGTTGATAGAACACCGCTGAGGCCTGCATTGCCATAGGCTTGTAGCGACTCCGGGTCAGTCAATCGCCCCCTTTCTCCCGGCTTCAACGCAGCCCATGCGCGGACGCCGTCGATTTCGGCTGTGGGAATTCTTTCAATGGCATTTAGAAGGCGATGCAACATGGTCGCGTTAATTTCGCGTTTAGCGAATGCCACGAATACCAGGGCAACCATTGCAGGTTTGCGGTGACTGTCGACTCGATCCAGCAGCTCGATTAGGTGCTCGCCAACACGTCTCTTGTATGCAGGATCAGCTTCCAGCCTCTCGACCATCTCGCGCCGTGCGCTGGCGGCGATCTCTGAAATTGTGCTCATGCACAGAATCAACTTTCGCACTAATAGTCGATCGCTGATGCCGACGCCGACTGCGCCTAACGCGAAGATGGCACCCACAAACGGTACGCGCGTCAGCCACTCATCGGAGAACGCGTCCTCAAGAACGACCTTCGCGCGGTCCTTGATGAGATCGCGTATCTGATCGTTGCCCAGACTATCAACAACAGCCTGCGCAAGTTTCACCTTCGTGCTCAAATCCTTTGCGCCCGTTAAGGCCCCAGGGTCGTCCCCCATCCGAGTAATCTTACGTCACTGCATCGGCCGGCGCGCGCTTTCAAGCTGCTTGCTAAGCGCGGTGTAGCGCTCCACGGCGGCCGCAAATGAGGCCTTGATTCTTGGATTTTGTTGCGCCGCCGCGTCCTTAGACGCCTGCGCAGCGGCAAGACGCGCAGCCTGGGGCGGCGTCGCGCAGTTCCTCATTCGTAAGATCGGGGGTCGGCATAGGCGAATCGTAATGACGCGAGTAGACCGTAGTCCATCCAGTAGAGAAGACATGCCATAGCTGTATGAAACGCGATTATCCGGGGTTGGCGGGCTAACTCAATCCGCCCGCGGGTATAGTGAGGCTTAATGCCACATTCGATTGCAACCATTCGACCTAACCCAGATCTCGAGCCTTTATTGAGACACTTTGACAGTCTGGAGTACCGCGGACGTCGAGACCTTCTGCGTCGTCTAACAAAGCCGGCGCTTACTCGTTTCCTGTATAAGTTCCGGCCCCTAATTCCCCTAGATCCCGCTGCCGCCAATGAGGCCGGCCCATTCACCGCTAGGTCCGTTGAGAATCTGAGAGACATTATTGTGGGATCTCAGCTAAGGCTGAGCAGTCCTCTCGAATTCAATGATCCTTTCGATATGGCCGCGCATCTTCACTTCACGGGGACCAACGAGCAACGAAATGAGCGACTCACCTCAATGCTTAGAGACCAAGGGCTGCCCGAAAGTGAAGTGCGACAGACATTGGCGGCGCTTCGATTTACCCCCGAAGAGGAATTCCTGGAGAAGATCAAAGCGGCGCACGAAATTCACAGAACTACTGTCGGCGTATGTTGTTTTGCCGGCGATCCAAGAAGCACTCTGATGTGGACTCATTACGCCAGAGACCATACCGGCGTGTGTCTTCAGTTTGAGCGCGTCAACGATTTCGCGACATTCGTTCACGCGTTACCGGTCAAATATGAAAGCGAGTTCCCCGAAGTAAACTGGACGGAGAAAATTCCGGCGGACCTTATCGCGATGCTGATGCGCAAGCATCCAGACTGGTATTACGAACACGAGTATAGAATCATCGTTGACAATGCAGCAGGCAGCTATCTTCGTTTCCGGCCAGAGGCACTGCGCAGAATTGTCTTGGGGTGCCGCTCTGATGACAGAGTTAATGGCATCGTCGATGCGCTGCTAGCGGAGCGCGAGCGAGCGGGCTTGCCGCGCGTTCAGAAATACCGAGCTAGTCTGCATTCAAGGCGGTACGATCTCGTCATCCGCAGATGCGGATAATCGTCCTGGGGCACTACGGGAAACAGCATGCCTACCATCATTATTCGCGAGGCCGGAGGTGCCAAATTGGAGACTCACCGTCCGTCGGTTGGCAGATCCCAAATAAAGCAGCAGACGGTGCTAATCCTCGGAGCAGGCGCTAGCCGTCCCTATCGATATCCGCTCGGTCAGGAGCTCCGAGACATTCTGTATAAGCCAACACCACAATTGCAGGACCTACTGCATGATCTCGGCTACATCGCGGGCGATATCGAAAAATTTTGTGTGGCGCTGAAGCGATTCGAGGCCGGGTCTATTGATGAATTCTTGGAAAGTTACCCCGAACATTCTGAGCTCGGTAAGCTCGGAATCGCATACGAACTCGCCAAACACGAGACGCTAGAGCCGCAGCCGCAGATTCCTGAGCATGAACACTGGTACAAGTGGCTTTGGCGCGACGCTCTTGGCAGGCAGGCGACGCTAGCGAATGAAGCACTATCTATTATAACTTTTAATTACGACGTATCACTTGAGGCATACCTGCAGTCGAAACTCGTCGTGGAACTTCGCATTAGTCAGAGTGAAGCCGTTGAGCGTGTGACGGCGCTTCGACATGTACACGTGCACGGTGACATAGGGCCTATCGAGCCTCTCGCGCCAGGCGGTAGGAAATTCGGGCCAATTACTGATGCGCCGACGTTGAAGAGGGCCGGTCAAGGAATTTCGATCACGTACGAGTCGCTTGCTGAAGGCAAGCAAGATCAAATGGAGAAGGTTCTTCGACAGGCCGACCGCGTTGCTATTTTTGGATTTGGGTACGGCGCGGACAACCTCGATAAGCTCAATCTCAAGGAAACACTTAAATCATCGGCCCACATTCGAGGTGTGTACCATCAGATGGACAGCCCTGAAGCGCGACTGCGGGAGCTAGTGCCGCACGTAGCGAGTATCACAATTCAACCGTTATATGATGGCGGTCGGACAATGATCCGTGCAGCGCAATGGCTGCTATTGGACGATTGATTGCAGATCGCATATCAGGGGTCCAATTGGTCCCTCGCCAGCCTCGGCTGCATGATAGCGGCGGCACGCCAGAGCCAGGTGAGCCAAACGTACTGTAAAGCGCCGAAGCGCTCGGTTAACGAGTCCTCCCATACCTCTTCAGTTACCCCGCAATAGATCGCATAGAGCTGAGGCGCCGTCCGAAAGGTCTGGGGGTGTGCGTCCTCGTCGAGAACCACCTTCGCGAGATACTTGAGGTATGGCCGGTCGATGCCATGCAGGGCGGTTACGTCGAGGGGCCCACTCCTGGCGGTCTCGCAGCGCCATAGCCCCAGCACACAGTGCACGGTGCAACCTCTCTTTGACGCCATCGCGAAGGACGATCCAGGCGTCGCACCCGGCTACCGCAATAAAGGTGCCAATTTTCCTTTGGCGAGGGCTTTGAGCGGCGGATGAGCTGCATTCAGCGATTGCCACAAATCCGTCAGCGCATCCTTTCTGGATCGGAAAATTTCAGATCCCGATCGTGGCTTGCCGTGACGCGGCATGGTTGAATACTCGACCGTCACACTTGACCACGGCACATCAACCTTACAAAACGTCCAGAATCCCTCCGGCAACAGTTGTCGATCAAGCCGCATTAGCCAAAGCTCGTCCCACCCCGAATGAATGGGTGAAATGCGACTTGTGCCAGAATGAACCGATACCGCCTTGACTTGAATCAGTTTAACCGACCCCGATGCGGGCGTTACGCAAATGTCCCACCCGCCTGCGCCAAATTCGAGCTTGGTTTCCGGGAAGCGTCGCCTGGCGTGGAGCATTGCAAAAAATTCGCCGATAACACCCGTTTTTTGATCGCCCAGTGGGAGATCCTCCCGACGACTCCGTTGAATCCGTTCTAATTTATCGTATGCCGTTGCATACGCCCTAATCGCGTCGAAGATTTCTTTCATGTTGCTGCCTGTCGACTTTGAGTGGGGATGCGGGGCCCGATCACCTGAAAGCGAGGCTAGTTTCGATTCAATCCGTGTTCGCCGCGCGACAGAAGGATCCGTTTCCAGAAGCCTTCACGCGTAAGTATTAATTCGTCGGGCGTCGCTTCAGAGCGCGTTTCCAACAGTGCAAAGCGAAAGTTCTTTCGGCAATACTCCAACGTCGGATCACTCACCAGCTCCTGAAGCTCCACATTTCCCCCGTGTCCGGTCGCAATATAGCTACACCAGCGAGACCAGATTCCTTGGTCTCCATAAGCCGAACCGACATAACGTTTGCCGGTCGTTATGTCTGAGATCAAATAGATGCCCTTCACGCTCGACAGCGCGAACTTCCAATCAGGCCGACTATTTCGCACGAGCGTCTCGAGCTCCTCAAATGGTAAGTCAATGTTTTCGAATCCCGGAAATGAGCGGCCAGAGTACGGCTCATTCAGAATTTCCTGAAGTTCTAAAGTGGGATAATGGTTTTCGAAATTCACGCGCGTCGCGCGCTCGCGATAGGACGAACGAAGTTTGAGCCGTCCGATAAAGCCGGCTGCGTCACGCGACAATTCAACCTCGTAGCGGTCGGCATGGCGCTCTACGACACGAAACACTCCGCCGAATAACCAGATATCGGTCTCGTGGTAAAACTGCATCAGTGAAAAGATGAAAGGCCGATTAAAGTCATCGCGCGCGGGGCGGTACTCTTGCCACGTCTGCCACTCGTGTTTGTCGCGCACCCAAACCTCTAGGGGCTGGTTTTCGCCGTTCCACCTAGCAAAGTGGACCTTGTAGTCGCTCGGACAGGAAGTCGACCAGATCTCGCTCAACAGAATAGTCATCTGATGCCTGTTGTCGTCAAAGCTGCAATGTACGTGGTGCTCTAATTGCTTCGCACAGACGGGGGCGTCAAGTCTATGTGCGGATGCGTCAGAGTTCACGTCGCGTCGCAGCATCCATGAAGTGTGCAAAGATCAAAGGATCGTGTGAGCTATGCTTTTGGGCGGCCCAACTGGCGCCATCTTTCAGCGTGCCTCTGCTAGCCGTCGTTGTCAGCGCGAAGAACTTCGATTTCGAGAGCTAGACATTGCTGATTAGCTGTCGGGTCGCAACGGCACCGGCCTTACAGCAGTTGCCTGCGCATCAAGCGGCTAAAGGCGCGCTGGCGGCGCTTTGTGTTTGCCTGACGCAGATCCGGCGAAGGCTGCTTGTATTTTCCTTGCAAGCGCACGGCGTAACTAATGGTCGCCAGCGAAACGCCCATTGCACGGGCGAGGTCCCGCTGCGACATGACGCTTCGCCGAAGCGCTCGCCAAGCGAGGTAATTGGCGTATTCCTCCAGAATCGTCCCGATCTGCTGATCGGTCAGGGTTCGCGGTCTTCCGACGGTACTGCGTAATTTGGGCTCAGCAACATGGAAAAAATCGAGCCTAACGGTTGTCGGGTACGCTGCTAGGCCTTCCATCTGAGATAAAGTTGTGTTCCCGGAACAAGTGTCACTTCCTGGGAATGGATGGCACGCCGGGATCGGAGCCATGCATTCGCGGTTGCTGTATTCGTTCATAACTTGCTGCCTCAAATCTTGGTTCAAGGGCGGGGATTGCCCGAGGCCTCCGCTTCAGGTCGCAGCGCAGGCGTCAAGGGTTTGCCGATAGGCCGAGCGAGAGCGCGCTCTTGACGCCGAGAACAACCTGATATTCTTGGAGAACCGAAGCAATCCTGCCTTCTTTATCGCATCTGATCAATCACTGACCCGAGTAATTGCAAATTTTCGGTAAGAATGCGCATCTCTACCAGCCCTATTTTCTCAGAGAATTTCACCCAGTTAAAGCCGACGAGTACTACCATGAAGCCGAAACTCGATTCCTCCCTTGACGAAAAGATTGCTCAGCTAGACATAGCCGTTCGTGAACTCATTGAGGAGCCAACGCTTCCCGCGAGTCATCAGGAATGGCTTGAAACCGCTGCTCGTCGAGCCGGAGTTGACCTCAACGAAGTGCTGCCTCGAACGCATTGAGGCGCGCGAAGCGCTCGGCAAACAGCAGTCCGTCAGGACCGTTAGTCGTTAGCATCAATTGCGCGACTTCGGTTCGGTTCCTGCAGGACATTCCCATCGGATACTCACTTCGGCATCGCGCGCTTCACAGGCACTGCATCGCAAGGCGCGAAACAATCGCGGGCCGCGCAAGCCTTTGAGAGCGGGTTCAGGCAGCTCCGCGCACCGGCGGCAGCGGCGGCAGACGATCCGCGCGATGTGACGGCCCCCTTCCGGCACCACCATACGCGCAGCATGGGCGCCGAGCACGCCGCACGTCCATCCAGTAGATGGGTACCGCTAATGCTGTATGAAGCGATTCAAGGAATTAGGGAATGATCCCCCGGATTTCCGGTACGACTATCTACACATCATCGTGTAGGCGGCGAGACTTCCACGCCTTTGTCACGATGAGTCTTTGGCGTTTCGTTCAATCTGACGGGCGATAAGGGCTCGCCGCGCTCGATGGCATCCGCCAGCGCGCCCCGCACGTGAGAGACGAAACGGCGCCGATCCAAGGGGTCCCTGATGGCTTCGGCTGCCAGTTCCGCAGCACGCAGGGTCACGTAGGTCCCTGCGAGCTGAGGCTGCGCGCGGACGGCTGTTTTCGGGTCGATACCATCGTTTCTCACCACTTGCGCCGCAGCGGCGCGCTCCATGAGAAACTGGGTCTTCTCGATCATCCATCGGTTGCGGTATGCGTCTACGACGGTGGAGTCTTGTTGTCCCGCAGAATTCCGGACCGTCCGGCGAACCTCAACCGGGTCGCGTCCCGTGGTGCGCAGCGTGATCTCATCACGGATCTGCGGTTGGCTCAGTGAATGGCTCATGGCACGCTCGAGATCCTTCCCCCAGAATTCCCGCAAACCATCACGAGTCTCGAGCCGCACAAAATACGAAGGAGCCTCCCCGGTCTTGTGCCGGTAAGTATCTCGGCCATGATCGAGAAGGCGCCCGACAATATCCGTCTCAGCATCTGAGCGAACCCGTGAAGCACGAGAGCCCTGACCCGCATCCTGATGATGGCCATCCGGCGCAGGCGGTGGCCGAGAGTCCTCCGTGTCCACGACCACGCTCGCTCCCGCACTCTCTCGGCGACCCAGCGTGCGCACGAGTTCGCGTTGCTCGGCCTCCGTCGCCTGGTATCCGCGGACGGCGAGGCCGTTTAAACGTGCTTGGCGCCATGCTTCGCTGCGGAAACGCTCCGTGCCACGCACCGTGACTTCCGACCATCCGCGTGAATGCGCAATCTCGATGAGGCTCTCAATAACCTTCGTGTTCTCGCTTGAGGTGGTGAGCTTGCGGCCATGATCCTTGAAGGCGATAACTCCGTCGGGGAAGAAGAATTGACGCCGATCCTGCACAAATCGGTCCCGCACCGACTGCGGCACCGTCCAGGGATCGGAGTCACCCGATTTCTCGGAGACTCCGTCTGCCGATGGGCTGCCACCTCCCGCGGCTTCTCTGACCCCTGGCTCTGCCTCTCGAGAGCCCTGAGACACGCTGGAGCGCCGGAACCGCGCTCGCCTAACCGCCTCGATCGAATTGGTGTCATCGGGTCGCTTCGCCGACGGGCGAACCCGAATCCTCGGCGCCCGGGCGGACCGCTTCTTCGGTCGGCCATTGTCGCCCGCTTCTGAGTCCTGAGCTTCCTTCATTGCGTTCGCTCCTAGTTAAGCGCTCCGCTACGCCGCATCATCGCGCACGCTTCTCGTGCGAGTTCAGCGAGTCCAGAAAGCTCTGCGCTGCCGTCGTCAATTCCGACTCAGAAAGTGGTCTGTCGTGCTTGGGGAGATCGAGCTTCATGAGAACGGGATCGAAGTCATCGCGAGTTAATGACGCGAGTCTCTCAACATCGTCCGGCGTCACGTCTCTCATCACAGGCATCGTGTCGAGTGCCTTGGACAGTCCGTGGGAGAGCAAGCCCACTTCCTCAAGGTTGACCGCCGTCGAATCGGCGCGCGCGCGCGCGCGCGTGACCGAAAGCCCCGAAGGAGCCACCCCGGAGACCGGTGCAGACGGCGGAGGCATCAAGCGCGCTTGAAAGCTGCGATCACGGAAGTAGCGAATCTTGCGGCATCGGATCGGCCGCAGTCCCTCATATAAGATGAGCGACTCCTCGTTTCCCAGCTCCTTCACCTCCTGCGGCAAAAGCAACGCACGCCGCTGCTCGCTCACGTTCTGGCTTCTTCCTCGGGCCTGCTGATTCCCGAAGGCGGGCCCCGCGGGTTTCGACACCGTCTTGACCCGCACCGTTGTAAAGCCGAGCTCATCGGAGATTTCGCGCGCGTCGGCATAGTCCTTGGGCGCGAACACGATGCGCGCCGCGAGGCTCTTCAGCATCGTCTCGGCGCTGTGAACGCCGTAGACCTCGCGCAACTGCGCCGGCGTTTGAATCACGAGGAGCACGCGTACGTTGTATCCCGGCAGGTAGCTGATGGCCTCGGCCATGATCGGGATGCGACCCAGGGCCGTAAACTCATCGAGCAGCATCAGGACCTGGTGCTTCAATGCCGGATCGCGCTCCGGCAGCTCGCGTGTCTGAAGCCCGATCGCCTGTTGAAAGAAAAGATTCACAACGGGCCTCAGGCGATGCAGATCATCCGGGTTGACTCCGACATAAATGGACATCGGCTTCTTGCGAAGCGCCCGCAGGTCAAAGTCGCTCTCGGCAGTGGCCGCATCGAGAATGGGATTCAGCCAAAGGTCGAGGCGGCTCGTGAAAGTTTTCCGAATGGAGCTCGCCGTGACCGGCGCGAGATCGATGACGTCGTAGAGGCTCCGAACGCACTGGGAAGACAGCGGTCGACTGCCGCTATTGCGTCCTTCGACGAGTCGCTTCCAGTGCTGGCCAAAGCCCTCATCATCACTCGCCATGCCGTGGCGCAACACTTCTCCGATCGTTTTCGGCAATGAGGGCGTTTCAAAAAGGTAAAGGGCAATCCCCAGAAACAACGATCGCGCGGACGCCGTCCAGAACGGATCGACATTCGGCGGATCGGGATAGAGCATCTCGGCGATGCGCTGCAGGTCGTTCAACCGACGCACGGGATCTTCGGATACGTATGAGAAGGGATTCCAGCGCGCTGTCTGTCCGTCCTCCGCGAAGGGATCGAAGAGATAGCAGGCTTGTCCCGAGGAGGCGCGAAAGCCCGCGGTAAGCGTCCAGTTCTCGCGCTTGATATCGACGCATACGAGCGAGCCCGGCCAATTGAGCGCATTGGGCACGACGATTCCGACGCCCTTGCCCGCCCGGGGCGGCGCGGCGAGTGCTACACCCTGCTGGCCCGACAACATGAGATAACGTCGCCGGCGCCGCCCCAAAATAATCCCCTGACATCCCAAAAGGCCCGCGGCGGCGATCTCCGCGCCCGTGGCAAAACGTGCGTCACCGTGAAGCGACTTCTTCCGCGGAAGCCATACAAGGCCCGCACACATCGCGATCACGCCATAAGCAACTGCCAACGATCCCCAGAGCCGAATTCGGATCGCTGACAACGTTCCGAAGTAATACGCGTATTGCGACACCGTGAGCGGCGTGGCACTGCGCGGATCCAAGCGCAGCGACCAGAGTAAGAACATGCCCGCAAGGTAAGCTCCGCCGACGAGCGCTGCCGCGCCGACAAGCACCGGCTTTCCGACGGCCGTCGAAGCCCATGCGTTAGGCGACTTCTGCGAGGCTGCGACGACGCCGCTCCGGCTCATACCAGACCTCCTTGATAAATCGCTCCTGGCGTTCGACCCCGAACTGAATGACGACATCCACCAGCAGATACAAAAGCTTCTTGATGTCGGCGCGCGCGAGCTCGCGGCCCGCTGCGCTTTGCTTGACGAGAAGGACCAGTTGCTCAAAAGCAAGCTCGCAGCTTCCCGCGTGAATACTCGTGATTGACCCCGGATGGCCGGAGTTGACGTTGCGCAGGTAGTCAAACGCCTCTTCGGCGCGAAGCTCCGCGATCAGGATCCGATCCGGCTTCATGCGCAGGCAGGACTCGAGGAGCTGCTTCGGCGTCACCCGTGCGAGGCCCTGATCGTCCTTCGAGTAGAAGAGTCGCACCCGGTTCGGATGTAAATCGAGGACGAGCTCCTGGGCATCCTCGATCGTGATGAGCCGCTCGTTGGACGGGATCTCCCGGATGAGCGCTTTCGTCCAGGTGGTCTTGCCCGAGCCCGTGGGTCCCGACACCAGGATGTTCTTGCGCGCGACGACGGCCAGACGCATGAACGCCTCGTAGTCCCGGGTTGAGAGCAGATTCAGGAGCGCGCTCTCGGTG